>ERZ1106915.185-NODE-185-length-100364-cov-47.365261_pt1 | contig 100364 bp, 71 predicted proteins | sample MGYA00403653_ERZ1106915 | MGnify/ENA primary metagenome ERZ1106915 (study PRJEB35170, sample SAMEA104062404) | human gut metagenome | biome: human gut; feature: human-associated habitat; material: faeces | place: Denmark | collected 2012-06-06 ...
TCCGGCAGGGATAAACGCTGAAGGCATCTAAGCGTGAAGCCCCCCTCAAGATGAGTTATCCCAATAAGTAAGACCCCTTAGAGAGTATGAGGTAGATAGGTTTGAGGTGGAAGTGCAGTAATGCATGGAGCTGACAAATACTAATCGGTCGAGGGCTTATCCTGACAGGTTGGGAATGGATGTGGAAGATACAAAAGAGAATTTCAGTGTTCAGTTTTGAAGGTATGAAACAGGGAACTGGACAAATACTTTCAGGTAGGACCCAAGAGAAGGGTCTATTCCTCCTTAGCTCAGTCGGTAGAGCATGCGGCTGTTAACCGCAGTGTCGTTGGTTCGAGTCCAACAGGGGGAGCTAAGAAAAGCAGCACAGATCGGAAAGACCTGTGTTTTCTTCTGGGAATGCAAATCCAGTGAGAGGTATGTCTGCTTTTACAGTAATCACCTGGCTCCGTGGTCAAGCGGTTAAGACATCGCCCTTTCACGGCGGTAACACGGGTTCGATTCCCGTCGGAGTCATTTCTGACAACATAAGTTGTTTGATTAGGTACCCGTAAGGGTTTTGGACCTTTAGCTCAGTTGGTTAGAGCAACCGGCTCATAACCGGTCGGTCCTGGGTTCGAGTCCCCGAAGGTCCATTTTTGAAATTAGTTAGTTATTTGGCCTAGTGGCTCAGTTGGTTAGAGCGCCGCCCTGTCACGGCGGAGGTCACGGGTTCGAGTCCCGTCTGGGTCGTTTCTTTTAAAAGAAATTATAATTTTATATGCTGGTATGGCGGAATAGGCAGACGCAAGGGACTTAAAATCCCTCGGGGGCAACTCCGTGCCGGTTCAAGTCCGGCTACCAGCACTTTTTTGTAAGGTCTGATTTTGGCGTATGCTGAGATTGGATTTTTTTGTTGTTTTATAAAATATAGCATTTTTGAGTGGAGCAAAGGAGCGTTTGTTCCACTTTTTATTCATGACAATAGAATGTACGCTCTGCGAGCATTCTATTGTCTGTCACAGGAATGTCAAAAAGCCGTCCGAAAGAAAATAGCTTCTATTCGGACGGCTTTTTATATTAATGATATCTGTTATGAAAATGCCTGTAATTCATACAAGCTGCTTTTACCGAACCGTCCATGCTTCTGCACAGATCGGTGTGTCAGCATTGACAGTAATGGTTCCGCAGGTACGGTCATCAGGCAACTCCCAGTAGGCAATGACGGTATCCTGTTTAGCAGAAAGCTCCAGAATGCCGCGGTCAGCAATCAGATGAAGCTCTGTTAAGCCGGCAGGAAGCTGGGTGGCTTTATCTGCACATGTAAAGATACCGGTTGCTGCATCATAGGCGCAGACATTTCCTAAAATGGAGAAGGAAACTTTGCCGGTGCTGCCAAGGGATACGTCAATGCCAACTGCTGCAGGAGAAGTCAGCTCTGCCTGGCAGGATGTGGTGTCAGCTGCGTGGAAGAGTGTGTTCGCTGCTTTTTTTGCATCAAACCATTCATGAACAGGATGCTGTGCAAGAATCCATTCACCATCCTGCTTGATCAGCTCAAGTTCACGGGGCAACGTCAGCATGCCGGTATAGAGACGTTCCGGATTCTGGGTGCGCAGCCACTGAATCAGTACGATGCGGTCAGGTGCGTTATTATAGGTTTGTCCGGCATAAGCGAGTTCTGTATAGGAAGCACGTTTGCCGGCGCTGTAGTTGGTAAAGCGGAAGCCGTCAAAATCGCCGATAAAGTATTCACTGGAAGCAGTATAGAAAATCCATTTTTCAGTGCCGTCCGGCGTAGAAATCGGGCGCAGATCGGGACATTCGTTGGCAGTTTCAAAAGTCAGTTGCTGAGTGATCTCCCAGTGGAGCATATCTGTGGAACGAAGGATGGCATATTCCGTGCCTTTTAAGTAAAGGGACATGATAAATGCTTTGGATTTTTCGTGCCAGTAAACCTTGGGGTCACGGTTGTCTGTTTTGAGAAACGGAACAACTGCTCCCGGAAGCTTCTGCAGAGTGAGACCATGATCGGTGCTGTATGCTGTGTGCTGGGTGTAGTCTTTTCCCTCGCTGCAGGCGCTGTCATGGCTGCCGCCGGCTGCGGTATAGAAGAACAGGAGTGCATCCTTGGGAAGGCTTCGATAGAGGTTGCTGTCAGCAGCTGCCTGAATTTCATCCCTGTGCTCGTTTGTCAGACCGCAGCCGGAGAAGATGGTTCCCTCTTCATCCGGAAGCATGGCAACAGGAAGCCGTGTCCAGTGGAGCAGGTCGGTACTGGTGGCATGTCCCCAGCTCATATTGTTCCAATTGACACCGAAGGGATTGTGCTGATAATATAAGTGATAGGTTCCATTGTCGTAAACAAGACCATTTGGATCGTTGATCCAGCCTGCGTTGGCTGTAAAGTGGACAGCCGGATGCACTTCGCTGGAGACAGGAAGATCGTCAGTCTGAGTAACTGCGTCTTCAAAACCTGCAGGAAACTCTGCAGACAGGGTCAGCGTGCGTCCCATCCATTCAGAAACCGGCAGAGGGGAAAGATATTCGTAGGAATAGGTTCCGTTGTCTGCAGCGGCTTCTCCGAAAGGAAAATAAACACATAAAAGAAGCTTTTCGCCGTCAAAAAGTTTCAGGACCCTGGTATCTTTCGGGTGGGATACAACCGGAAGACAGAGAAAAGGATGCTTAATTGTAAGCTGCATATGGAAATCCTCCAATTTTTTTCTTCATCATAAAATGAATGGCGGAAAAAAGTCAATATGGGAAGTGTGGAAAGTACTGTGGGATATCACAGAAAATTGTGAAATAGAAAAGAAGGGTAGAAAACAGGATGAAAACAAAAGGCAAATCCGGTGTTATGGATATGACGCAGGGAAATATGGCGATGCTGATCTTAAGCTTTGCATTGCCGTTGATGTTGGGAAATGTATTTCAACAGTTTTATACGGTGGCTGATACGGCCATTGTGGGAAAAATACTTGGAGTGGATGCGTTGGCAGCACTCGGCACTGTAGAGTCGATAAACTGGCTGGTTCTGGGGACCATTCAGGGAATCACCCAGGGCTTTGGCATCCTTGTTTCCCAGCAGTTTGGTGCCAAAAAAGAGGAGGCGCTTCAGGAAACCATTTTTCATGCGTCCTTTCTGGCAGTAGTGGCGGCGATTTTATTTACCGTTGGTATTCTGATCGGATTACCTGGTTTGGTCGGGATTTTACAGGTTCCTGTTGATATTCGCCCGATCTGTCTGGACTATTTGTATGTGCTCTTTGGCGGTATTCCGCTGATGATGCTCTATAATTTTACTGCGGCTATGCTGCGGGCGTTTGGAGACAGTAAAACACCTCTGACAGCATGTGTTATCGCAGCGCTGTTTAATATTGCGCTGGATTTATATTTTATCCTGGAGCTTGGCTGGGGCGTAAAGGGTGCAGCGCTTGCAACCGTGATCGCCCAGACCCTTGCTTCTGCATATTGTCTGTGGAAGCTGTGCCGGATCGAGGTGCTTGCAGAAAAAAGGAAGGCCGCCAAATGGAGACTTCATGCCGGACTTTGCGGGAAACTGATCTATCTTGGACTACCGATGGCATTTCAGAACCTTGTGATCGCCATTGGAGGCATGATCGTGCAGACTGTGGTAAACAGCTTCGGCGTTGCATTTATCGCAGGCTACACGGCGACGTGCAAGCTTTATGGTATCCTTGAGGTGGCAGCGACCTCCTATGGCTTTGCAATGGTTACCTACACGGGTCAGAACCTCGGTGCGGGAAAAACAGACAGGATCAAGGAGGGAACCAGAATCGGTGTTTTGATCGGTGTGCTGACTTCCTTTGTCATTACCGGACTGATGTTTCTGTTCGGACGAAATATTCTGGGACTTTTCATCTCTTCAGATGCAGCCCAGGGCAGTCAGGCTGCGGTGGTTGCATGGCGCTTTTTGCGGATTATGAGCAGCTTCTTATGGGTACTGTATATTTTACATATCGTCCGCAGCGTGATCCAGGGAATGGGAAATACCGTGATTCCGCTTGTATCCGGAATTTTTGAATTTATCATGAGAACCGGTGCGACGCTGATTTTACCAGTGCTTTTTGGAGAAAATGGAATTTTATTCGCAGAGGTGCTGGCATGGATGGGCGCCGATCTTGTGCTGATTCCGGGATACCTTTATATGCGAAAAAAGCTGCTTTCGGGCAGATCGGACCAAGGTGATGTTCAAAGCGCAGTTTGAAGTTCTGAGAAAGAGAAAAACCAGCCCTACGGCGGGAGGTTCTGACAGGAAGCTCCTGTGCCGCAGGGCTGGTTTTTTTCAGCATCGGTTCTGCTGGTAGTAGCTTAAGAAGTCCGCAATTTTGTCCGCAGATTCCTTAAGTACCTCGATCCGGGGCAGATATACGACCCGGAAGTGGTCAGGCTGCTCCCAGTGGAAGCCTCCGCCATGGATGAGCAGGATTTTTTTGTCGCGCAGAAGATCGAGGGCAAACTGTTCGTCGTTGGTGATATGGAACTTTTTGACGTCGAGCTTCGGGAACATGTAAAAGGCTGCTTTCGGTTTTACAACGCTCAGTCCGGGAATGTCCTTTAATGCCTGATAAATGCACTCACGCTGCTCATAAATCCGTCCGCCAGGCGTTAAATAATTGCTGACGCTCTGGTAGCCGCCGAGGGCAGTCTGGACGATGGACTGCGCGGGAACATTGGAGCACAGGCGCATATTAGAGAGCATGCGGATGCCTTCGATATAGTCCTGCGCGATGGCTTTGTTGCCGCTTAAAATCATCCATCCAATTCGAAAGCCTGCGATCATGTGGGACTTGGACAGACCGCTGAAGGTGACACAGAACAGGTCGGGAGCCAGGGATGCGATGGAAATATGCTCGCCGCCGTCCATGACCAGTCGGTCATAAATTTCATCGGAAAAGATGATCAGATGGTGCTGACGCGCGATTTCCACGATTCCCTCCAGAACTTCCTTCGGATAAAGCGCGCCGGTCGGATTGTTGGGATTGATGATGACGATCGCTTTCGTGTGGCGCGTGATCTTTTTTCGAATGTCGGCAAGGTCAGGATACCAGTCTGCCTGCTCGTCGCAGAGATAATGGACGGCTTTGCCGCCTGCAAGCGTTGCACAGGCAGTCCAGAGCGGGTAGTCGGGGGAAGGGATCAGGATTTCATCCCCGTCGTCCAGCAGGGCGGACATGCTTAAATTGATCAGCTCGCTGACACCGTTTCCCGTGTAGATATCCTCGATGGTGACGTTGGGGATATTTTTTAGCTGTGCATACTGCATGATTGCTTTGCGGGCTGCAAACAGTCCCTTAGCGGGAGAATAGCCTTCGCATTCCGTCAGCTGCTGGCGCATGTCGTAAATGACTTCATCGGGAGTGCGGAAGCCGAAGGGGGCGGGATTGCCGATGTTCAATTTTAAAATTTGAACGCCGGAGGATTCCATCCGTTCAGCTTCATCGACAACCGGACCGCGGACATCGTAAAGAACATTGTTCAATTTGGAAGACTTTTTAAACAGCGTCGGCTGGGAAGCAGACGGAACGGAAAAGTCTGAACCGTCCTGACGGGAAGAAGATTTCTTCTGAACCGAATCGGAACGTTTGGAGAATGCAGAAGATTGAACCGAACCTGCGGCGGAGGAACCGTTGACCGTGTCTGGATGAGGATAAAAATTGAACTCAGTCGGAAGCTTTGTACTGCCAGAGTTCAATTTTTCTGAACTGAAATCCTGTACAGAACCGGTGCGTCCTGCCAGCCAGTCTGCATCGACCTGGAGGGCATCTGCAAGAAACTGCAGGATCTCAGCGCGGGGCATGGTTTTGCCGTTGACATACTGGCTGATGTGGCTTTTGCCGAGCTTTAAATTCTGTTCTTCCGCGAGATGTAAAAGATCAATCGGTTTCATTTGCTGCTGATTCATGGATTCCTTTAAACGGGATGCAAAAAGTTCATAGGCTATGTTTGACATAGAAGGCTCCTTTCCTACAAACAATAGAGTGCACGCTCTGCGAGCATTCTATTGTCATGAATGATGCTTGAACATAGAGTTCAAATTATGAATATAAGTTTAAAGATGAAAAGCAATTTGAATTGAATAAAAGTTCAAAAACAGAATACGGAATGATCCATAAAAACCGGATACTGTTGAATTGAATTATATCATAAAATTGAAATGGTTCAAGATAAAAAGCGAAAGTTAAAAATTAAACAAAGGGAACATTCGCAGAAAGATTTGCAGGCAAAAAGTCTTTGCCTTTTTGAAAGAAATTTGTTACAATACTAACGATATCAGGCAAACAGGATTTGCTGTAAGAAAGTAATACAGCCGGAAAATCTGCCGGTGTCTTTTGAAGAAGACAGGTAAGTCTCTCCGAAGGGAGCCGAGCGGCAGAAAGACGGAAACGATCGTAACAATTATCATGATGATCCTTATCAGAATAAGGATAAACCATGGTGGTCACAGGACGATCCGGATCATGAAGAAAAGAATTGCCAGGAAGGGAATTTGTCTTTCAAAAAGACAGGTTCCCTTTTGTTGTGCGAAATTTCGACGATAGAGCAGGTGCAGTTGAACGAAACCGGTGCAGCGGCGGTACGGCAGTTTTTGACATCAGAATAGATTGCAGACAGGAATAAAGTGATGATAAAGGGGAGTAGACTGGGATTTTCCTATTTCTGGGACGGGGAGAGCATTCCGGTATTTGAACAAGCGAATATAGAGCTGAAAGAGGGCGAATGGACGGCGATCCTTGGATGCAACGGCTGTGGAAAATCCACGCTTGTGCGTCTGATGAATGGATTGCTGCCGCTTCAGAACGGTAATCTTTCTGTAAACGGTATAAATGCAGGAAATCCTGCAAATAAGTGGGAGCTGTGCAGGGTATGCGGCATGGTATTCCAGAATCCGGATAATCAGTTTGTTTCTTCTGTGTTGGAAGAGGATATCGCTTTTGGTCTGGAAAACGCTCAGGTTCCGGAACGGGAGGTTACATCGAAAGTGAAGGAAGCGCTGGAACTGGTCGGGCTGGAAGGGTATGAAAAACGTTCTCCGTCGAGCTTGTCCGGCGGGCAGAAACAGCGGGCTGCGCTGGCGGGGGTGCTGGCGTTGAACCCGGAGATCCTGATCTTTGACGAGGCGACTTCCATGCTGGACCCGAAAGGACGCCGGGAAGTACTGGCAGAGATGAAAAAGCTGCGCGATTGTGGAAAAACAGTTGTTATGATCACCCATGATGTGGAAGAGGCTGTGTTGGCAGATCAGGTGATTTTGATGGGACGTCCCAATGGACAGAAGGATCCGAATACCGTCCTTGCACAGGGGAGTGTGCGGGAAATTCTGACGGACAGCAGACTGTTGATACAGGCGGGAATTGTACCGCCCATGGCAGTTCGGATGTATGAAGATTTAAAACTGGCGGGAATTGAACTGAACCGATGCCCGCTGACGAAAGAGGAGCTGGCAGAAGCGCTATGCAGATGGAAGTCAGAAAATTAACAGTTGGATATGGGGCAGCCTGGGTGCTGGATCAGGTCAGCCTGCAAATCGGGGCAGGGGAGTTTGTCGGGATCGTCGGGTGCACCGGATGCGGCAAAACCACGCTGTTAAAGGCGATGGCTGGACTGTTGGAAGTGCAGGACGGAGAAATTCTGCTGGACGGGGAAAATATTTTTTCCAGACGATTCGATCGGGCAGTTCTGCGCAGAAAAGTAGGAATGGTATTTCAGTATCCGGAATATCAGCTTTTTGCACAAACCGTGGAGAAGGATGTGGGCTTCGGACTGAAATATAGCAGACTTAGCCGGGAGGAAAAACAGGAACGCGTCAGATGGGCGCTGGAGCAGATGGGATTTTCCTATGAAGAAATCAAAGATCAGTCGCCGCTTTCTTTATCCGGAGGAGAAAAGCGCAGAGTGGCGATCGCCGGTGTTCTGGCGACAAAGCCGGAGCTTCTGATGCTGGATGAGCCGCTTGCCGGACTGGATCCGATGGCGCGGGAGATGTTTCTGGAATTTCTGGAAGGACTGACAGGGCAGGGCGTATCAGTTGTAATGGTATCCCACAATGTAGACGCACTGGCACAGCATGCTGCACGGATCATTGGAATGAAGCAGGGCAAAATTGTAATGGATGGAAGCTGTCAGGAGGTATTGGGAGACAGCAGGGCGCTTCGGACGATCGGACTGCTCGGCAGCGAAGCAGCGCAGACCGCGGAGCTTTTGCGGGCAAACGGTGTGCTGCCGGGCAGCGGGCTTCCCGTTACTTATGAGGCGCTGCGGGACGAGATTATCGGTGCGTTGACTGGGGAAAAAGGAGAAAACAGATGATGCAGATGCCGATGGGGCAGTATCGCCCCGGGAATACATTTTTTCATCGGGCGGATGCGAAGGGAAAGCTGCTGGGGCTGTGCCTGGTGATTGCAGCGGTGATCGTGTCCAAAGGGCTGATTGGCTGTATCGCCGCGGCGGCAGCGGCGCTGACGGTATCGTATTTGGCAGGGATATCCCTGCGGGAGCAGATAAAACAACAAAAAGGGATGTGTCGGTTTTTAGCAGTGATCTTTTTGATGAATGCGTTTTTTTACAGCGGGGAGCATTGCATCTGGAGCTGGTGGGTTTTCCGGCTGAGCCGGGAGGGAATCCGGCAGGGGGCGATGGTGGTCGTTCACCTGGTATTGATTTTAGTTTTCTGCATGGTGCTGACGATCACGACAGAGCCGATGGAAATCACGCATGGGCTGGAGGAGCTGCTTTCACCGCTTTCGAAGGTCGGTGTTCCGACGGAAGAAATCGCGATGATTCTGGGGGTTGCAATGCAGTTTATTCCGGTGCTGGGAGAGGAAGCGGAGACAATCCGGATGGCGCAGACTGCACGAGGGGCTCGGTTTGAAAGCAAAAAGCTGACAGAGCGTGCGGCGAGCTTTCTGCCGTTGGTCATTCCGGTGTTTCTGGCAGCGTTTCGTCGGGCGGATGAACTGGCGTGTGCGATGGAGGCGAGAGGTTATCGCGGGCCGGGGCGGCGAACAAAGAAGAAAAAATCACTGCCAAACCGCAACGGGAATGTGGCGATTGCCGCGAGTGCGATTTTTTTGATTATGCAGGTATTCTTGCAAAAATAGAAAATAATGCATGAAAAATCCCATGATGAAATGCAAATCAGAGGGATGAAATCGAAATGAAAAATTACCGCAGCGCAGTCTGAAAAAAGATGAGGGACTGCGTCGTGTGTAATAGATATTTTTTTCAAGGAGGAGAAATGTTATGTCTCAAATGTCTCAGGTAAAACGCGCAATGATTACGGCTGTATGTATTGCGCTGTGTGTGGTGCTGCCGATGGCGTTCCATTCCATTCAGAATGCAGGGGCGATTTTTTGCCCGATGCATATTCCGGTACTGCTTTGCGGTCTGCTGGTGGGCTGGCCTTATGGTCTGCTGTGCGGCCTGGCAGGTCCGCTGTTATCCAGCCTGCTGACCGGTATGCCTGCGATGGGTTATCTGCCCTGCATGATGGTGGAGCTTGGCGCGTATGGCCTGCTTTGCGGTCTGTTCATGAAATTTGTGCGCACCGGAAAAATTTATGCGGATCTGTACATCAGCCTTGTTGGCGGTCTGTTGATCGGTCGTGTGATCGCCGGTCTCTTTAGAGCACTGATCTTTTCGCCGGGAAGCTATTCCCTGGCAGCATGGGCAACCGGATATTTTGTAACCTGTCTGCCCGGTCTGGTGATTCAGCTTGTTTTGGTTCCGAGTATCGTATTTGCGCTGATGAAAGCTAGACTCGTGCCGATGCGCTATCCTGCAAAGCACTGAATATTGAAACAGAAATAAAATGTCATGTGGTTCCCCAAAATGTCAGACACTGCATTGTCCAGAAAATATGAACGAATTTAGAATATTTTTCGTTTGGTTTGCTGATATAGTTGTGGAAGTGCGGAAAAAATAATGTTACAATAATACTGGTTTAAGAGTGACAAAAACGGGGGGACCAACCAGCGAATGAAAAAAAATACAACGAAAGTGATCAAAGAAGCGAACAAATATCTGGTAATGCAGTGCATACAGGCCTTTGAGCCTGTTACGCTGGAAAAAATTGCGGAAAAGACACTGCTGAGTCGTCCTACGATCCTGGAGATCATCAATTCTTTTAAAGAAGAAGGAATTGTAGTAAACGGCGGTTTTCGGGAATCGACAGGAGGACGGCCTCCGCAGTTGCTGTGCATAAATGGAGATTCTGCGTATGCGATTGGAATTGATTTTGAATTTCCGACAATCCGGATCGCGCTTGCAAATGCTAAACGGGAAATTGTGGGCAGACGGAAAATCCTGTTTAAGATAGATACGCAGGCAAAAGAGGTTTTGGCGCGGATGCTCAGGGAGCTTGAGCATCTGCTGGAAGAATTTTCCTCTGTGCGGCCCAGGATCGTCGGGATCGGTGTCGGGATTTGCGGAACGATTCGAAAGACAGAAGGCAGATCCCTGCACATCACGAGAATCCGGGGCTGGGAGCATGTTGAATTGCAGCGGATTCTGCAGGAAAAATTTCATCTTCCGGTTTATGTAAATAATGACGTGCATTTACTGGCGCTTGTAGAAAAGAAGAAGTATATGCGGGAGGACAATTCGGATTTTGTTTATATTGGAATCCGTTCCGGCATAGGCAGTGCATACATGTATCAGAATAAACTGATGGATGGGGTACAGGGCAATGCCGGTTATATCGGGCATACTGTATTGAATGCAGAAGGTCCGATGTGTGTCTGCGGCAATCGCGGGTGTCTGGATGCCTATGCAGGAGAACTGGCATTGAATCGCAGGTATCAGGAACTGACAAATAGTGAAAACGAGTCGTATTATACAATGCGGGATTTTATGAAGCTGTCCCGAAATGGGGATGCAGTCAGCCAGAAAATTTTAAAGGATGCTGCTTTTTATCTCGGGATCACGATTTCGAACCTGATCAAGATATTGGAACCCAAAATGGTGCTGATTGCAAGCTGTGAGCCGTTAAAGGGGACAACATATTGGAATATCATGGAAGAAACCATAAAAAAATATCACATCAACGAGATGGAAACGAAGCTGGAGCTGAGAGAGGCACAGCTTTTAGAGGATGACTATGCATTGGGAGCATGCTGTTATGTTTTCGAATATTTATTTGAAACGCCGCGTTTGTCCCTGGCAATCTTGTGAGGCACAACAATAGAATGCACGCTCTGCGAGTATTCTATTGACATGAATAAAAAAAGAAAAGCTGTCCTGTGATGAAAAACGGATCACAGGACAGCTTTTTTATCGCAAAGAAAATCCGGCTTCTATAGGATAAAAAACGTTTTGCAGGATGGTCAGGTTTTTGAAAGTCTGGTGCTGCAGGCTTAGTCAATCTTTCCGGCGCCAAATTCAGGGAAATCCGAAATCGTGCGTTCGAATCCTCCGCAGACGTTGGTTGCGCTGACGACGAAAAGAGGCAGCTTTTCATAGCCTTCGTTTATGCACTCGAAGGAGCCGTCGGTTTTGAAACAGGAAACCACGTCTTCTAAGGAGCGGACGGCGAGAGCGGGATTTTGCTGTGCAAGACACCAGATCATCCAGCCGGAGGCAGTTGCCCAGTAAGCACCGTTCTGGTAGGTCTCAGGTTCGACATCGATCAGCAGGCGCTCCCAGTATTGTCCTTTTAAGAGGTGGCGAACCTGACCGCGGTAGACGCAGGCATCATAATTTTTTTCCAGAAAAGAGAGAACCGCCTGTTTTTCGTCCGCAGAGCAGGGAAAGCCGATGTAAAGCATGTACGCCATGCCCCAGATGTCGTACTGATGGCAGTCTTTTGTTGCGGCATAAAAAGCGCCGGCAGCAGGATCAAACAGCAGGGAAAGGGAACGCTCGACAGATTCGGCAGCTTTTGCGAAGCGGTCCGGATTTTTGATGCCGTAGGTTTTGCACATGCGCTCCATCATACGGCAGGCGCGCCAGTAGAGCAGGGATTCCATATAGAGCGTGCCGGTTTTGCCGATGGTATCGGTGAAGCCATAGGGGGAATGGGGGGTCTGAACGTCATTGTAGACCAGACCGTTTTCGTCGAGGGGCAGCAGGAACAGTCCCTGCTCGAGAACGGCCTCCCATTCGGTAAACAGAGGCAGGAAGGCTTCCGGATCCATCCGTCTGGAAAGGCTGTCTACGGTGAAAATCAAAAACGGTGTATTGTCGAGATTCGCTTCTCCGACGGGAGCTGCAGCGATTCCGGCGGCGTAAACAGCCAGACCGTCTGTCGTCACCCGGTCTGGCATCCATCCGTCGGCACGGCGGTGACGGACCGCATAGCGGATGCAGTTTACAATATCCTGATCCGGAATGGCGAAGCCTGCGTATTCCACCATATAGGAAAAATCGCGGAGCCACAGTCCGTCATAGCTGGCAGTGCCGTCCGGGGTATAAATCACAGTGCCGTCTGCAGCTGTGCGGCGGCAGCCATGGACAAGATCGGAGGCGAGAGCACGTAAATATTGTGTCGTATTTGTGTACATTGGTTGAAGGCTCCATTCTGTAGTGTATTTTTATTACTTTAACGTTAAAAGGTGCGGGAGCAGCCGGTCGAGCACCGCTTTGTAGCCGTTTGCGTACATGTGCATCCCCTCTACAGTATATTCCGCTTTCAACTGTCCCTTTTCATCCTTGATGTCATCGCCTACGTCTATGTAGGCTGCACCAACCTCGGCGGCGAGCTCTTTTACCATCTCGTTGGCGCGGCAGATACAGTCATTGCTGCGGACTTTTAACACTTCTTTCATGCCTGCGTCGGCGACGTCCGGATTGACCGGATAATAGGCGAGGAGAAACAGCTTTGCCTGTGGGAGATGTTCGCGGATGCCGGAAAGAATGGTGCGGTAGCGGTTGCGCAGGACGTCTGGCGTGCAGGCGGGATCGTTTAAGTCGTTGGTTCCGATATTGATAAAAATGTAGGCGGGACGGAGCGCATAAACGCAGTCCTGCATGCAGGCGAGCATTTCCGATGTGGTAAAGCCGCCGACACCGCGGTTATAGATGGTCAGCGGAAGGTCGAAATCCGCGACAAATTCCTGGATGGGAAACTGTTCCATCAGGCTGGAGCCTGCAAACAGGATCTGTCCGGGTTTGACGAACTCGTTGAGATAGCGGAAACGCATAACCCGGTCAATTTTTCCCGCATCTCCATGTAGAGTCTGATTCAGTTTGTTGTAAAATTCTACGTCCATGAAAAACCCCCTTAGGATGTATAAAAATAATGTCGCAATGCGGTCATGGAAACGAAAGCAGGATGCAGAGAAACAGCATTCTGGACGCACATAAACGGATTTTTGTGTACGATAAAAAGAAAACCGGGACAGGCTGTAAATAGCGTGTCCCGGAATTGTACAGCCGGTTTATGTTTGACAATAGAAGATTCGCAGAGTGAACTGTAACTTTTATTATTCATGACAATAGAATGCTCGCAGAGCGTGCATTCTATTGTTTTGCAGTGATCGTAACCGCGTGCAGATAGGCGTCGGAGCCAGACGCACAGGTAACGGAAATGCGCTGGTTGGTGACCAGAACCCTGCAGCCGTTGATTGCGTTGACGGAATCGAGCTTGATTTCCATCTGTCCCTGAGGTGTATCGAGGAAAAGCATATTTTCGGTTGAGTTCCCGTTTACAGTGCCGGTGGCGGTCAGCGTGGAAGCGGTATTGACAGAAGCCGAGGAGCTGCTTCTTGCGCCGACTGTGGTAACGGCGTGTAGATAGCCATCATTGCCGTGGTAATAATAAACGGTCAGGGAACGTCCGCTTGTCATCATCAGACCCTTTAAGGTGTTTGCATTGTTGTCGATTACAAACTGCATCGTGCCCCCGGTGGTGGAGAGATAGAGCATGTTGTTGGTCGTTTTGGAATCTACCGTGCCGTTTATGAACGGATAAGCAGAGTTATCGCCGTTTACAGATGCAGAAGTATTGGCTGCAGAAGAAGCGTCCGCGATTTTTACAGCGTGGAGATATGCGTCAGAGCCGCGTCCGCAGGTAATGCGGTATTTGCCGTTTAAAACAAGGAAGGCACAGCTGCCCATCTCGGTAGAAGGATCCAGCCGGATGATCATCTCACCCTGAGGAGTATCCAGATGCAGATCGTTGTCCTTTGTATTTTTGTTGAGGGTTCCGGTGACGTCAACTGTGTTGTTGGTATCTACAATGACATTGCCGATCTGATTGCCGGTGGAAATTTTAGTTGCATGCAGATAGCCGTCGCTGCCGCCGGTAACGGTGACGGAAATTGCCTGATCGGGCAGCAGGATTTTACCGGCAGTGGTGTCAGTGGCATTATCGATCTTAATCTCCATTTTGCCCTGAGGGGTATCCAGCAGCAAAAGGCTGCCGGTGGTGCCGGACATGACCTTGCCCTGTACGGTAACCGTATTAGCTGCCTGAGCAGGAAGCAGAAAAGCCGGTGTAAAGAGCAGGGACAGAACCAGACAGGCTGTTAAAACAAGCCCGAAATGTTTGTGCATTTTCATAAGGAAGCCTCCGTTCAATAGAATCCGTGTCAGTACAGGAAAACAGACCTGTATCAAGATAGTTTCATCATATAATAAGCCCATTTAAAAAGCAAGAAAAGTTGTCAGAAAAAAGAGATTCTGGTACACTATGGGTTACAAGTACACTCGTGGCTTTTTACAGGAAGCAGATGAACGGATTGCTGGGCAAAACAGACTTTGGAAGCAACCGGAAATTTTTTGAGGAATGGGGAACTCAGAATGATCAACAGGGAAGATATGCTGGAACTGACCAGACGGATGACACCGAGCCGCACCTGCATGGATCGGATCGCGGGCGGATATATGGATGAGGACGGCTTTCTGGACGGAAGCTTTAACATACATTTTCTGAAGCTTTCCGGGGAAGAAAAGGCGAAGAACCTCGCGCTTGCAAAGGCGGTTCCTTTTTCGAAGACAAATGAACAGCTAAAAGAATACGAATTTTCACCGACACAGGAAAGGCCCGGAAGCCTGTGGCAGCTGCTGATGGCGATGCGGGAGGCGAGGCTCAAAAATGACGCTCTGAACGAAACGTTTTATGAACTGGTCGGTGAGCATTATCAGAGCGTTGGAAAAGATTACGCGGTCTTTTTGTTTCACGGAACCTATGACGTCCCGCTCAAAGCGTCCGACAAGGAAAGTCTGTGGGAGTCTGAAGAGGTGTACGATTTTTTAGTGTGCACGATCAGTCCGCTGGAGGGCGAATACGAGCCTGGTGAACCGGAGTGGGGCTTTTTGTTCCCTGCCTTTTCTGACCGCAGTACAGAAATCCATCGAATCGATATTTTTCAGAAAAATGCAATGGCATCCCAGACAGAGCTGATGAAAAAGCTGTTTCCCTAGAAAACAGTGACGCAGCAAGCTGCAGTCCGTTCCTGTATGCTGATGATACAGTATTTTATTGTGCTTTGGGAAGCTGCGTAAAGATTGCGTAAAGAATATCTGCGCAGAGCTGCCAGCGGTTGACAGGAGCCAGTAGTTAAGGTATTCTGGGAAAGATGTAATTGGAAAACGAAAATTTTAGGAGGATATTCATGATTAAAGAAGCAATTGGAGGCTTTTGTATGGCGCTGGCGGACAGCGTTCCCGGTGTATCCGGCGGTACGGTGGCCTTTATTATGGGGTTTTATGACCAGTTTATCGGTTCGGTCCATGACCTTGCCTTTGGCAAGATGGAAGATAAGAAAAAAGCAATCGCCTATCTGATCAAGCTGGGTATCGGATGGATCATCGGCATGGGGCTGGCGGTTGTCATCCTGTCAGCGCTGTTCGAAAGTCATATTTATGTGGTAAGCTCTCTGTTTATCGGATTTATTGCGGGCGCGATTCCGCTGATCATCCGGGAAGAAAGGGATGGCTTCAAGCAGTTTGGCAAGGGCATTTTATTCCTGATCCTGGGTATTGTGTTGGTGGCCGGGATCACCTGGTTAAACGGCAGAGCCGGAACCTCTTCGATGGATCTGAGCCACTTCCAGCTCGGAAATGCGATTAAACTGTTCTTTATCGGAATGATTGCGATTTCTGCGATGTTTTTACCCGGTATTTCCGGTTCCACCCTGCTTTTGATCTTCGGTGTATACATTCCGGTGATTTCTGCGATCCGCGCAGCGCTGGGGCTGCAGCTTTCCTATGTACCGAACCTGATCTTCTTTGGACTTGGTATCGTAGCAGGCGCATGTAGTGTTGTAAAGATTATCAAGGTTTGCCTGGAGCGCTTCCGCCCCCAGACGCTGTACTGCATCGTCGGCATGATGGTGGGCTCCTTCTATGCAATCGTGATGGGACCGACAACGCTGGAAGAAGCGCAGGCTCCGCTGACTTTCTCCAGCTTTCATTGGATTGCCGGCATCATCGGACTGGCGCTGGTGCTGGGCATGCAGTTTGCAAAAGAAAAGGGAAAGAAAGCCTGAAAAACAGCGTGCAGCTTGTCTCCGGATAGGAGAAAGGCTGCACGTTTTTTTCATGACAATAGAATGCTCGCAGAGCGTGCATTCTATTGTTTATCACAGAAACGTGTGTCCTGTGATACAAAAGCCCTTCGGACGGGAGACCACTGTAGCGTACATTATCCCCGCCCGAGGATCGCGTCGAGATCCTGTGGCGCAGCGGTGATTGGCGTCAGTGAGTAGCGGTGGACGAGAAGCTGCACGACAGATTCGGACAAAAAGGCGGGCAGGGTCGGACCGAGGTATATATTTTTGACACCAAGGGCAAGCAGGGTGAGCAGGATGCAGACCGCCTTCTGTTCATACCAGGAAAGCACGAGTGTCAGAGGCAGTTCGTTGATGCCGCAGCCAAAGATTTCGGCGAGGGCCTGCGCAACGTAGATCGCACTGTAGGCATCGTTGCACTGCCCCATGTCGAGAATGCGCGGGATGCCGTTGATTTCTCCGAGGTCGAGGTCGTTGAAGCGGTATTTGCCGCAGGCAAGGGTCAGGACGATGGAATCCATCGGTGCTTGTTTGACAAATTCCGTGTAGTAATTTCTGCCGGGATGTGCGCCGTCGCAGCCGCCGACGAGGAAAATGTGTCGGATCGCGCCGGTTTTGATTGCTTCGACAAGCTGCGGGGCGCAGGAGAGGACGGCAGCGTGAGCAAAGCCGGTCGTCAGCATGTGCCCGCCGTTGATGCCGCTCATGCTCTGGTCGCGTTCATAGCCGCCAAGGCGCAGGGCATGACGGATGACCGGGGAAAAATCCTTATGCCCGTGTTCGTCAGCTTCAATATGAGTCAGTCCCTCATAACCAACGACGGAGGTCGTATAAATCCGATCCTGATAGCTGGGACGCTGCGGCATCAGGCAGTTGGTCGTAAACAGCACCGGGGCGGGGATGTCCTGGAATTCCTGCTGTTGGCTCTGCCAGGCGGTGCCGAAGTTTCCTGCAAGGTGCGGATATTGGTTCAGACCGGGATAGCCGTGGGCAGGAAGCATTTCGCTATGGGTATAAACATTGATGCCGGTTCCTTTCGTCTGTTCGAGAAGCTGGTGCAGGTCTTCCAGATCGTGCCCGGAAACAACGATGAAGGGACCTTTTTTGATGTCCGTGTGCACTCGTGTCGGAACGGGATTGCCGAACGCGGTCGTGTTGGCGGTATCCAAAAGCTCCATGCAGCGATAGTTGACCCTGCCGAACTCCATAATCAGGGAAAGCCATTCTTCGGCGGAATGCGTTTTGGTCAGCTCGGTGAGCCCGCGGTAAAACCAGCCGTCCACCTCCGGGTCATGAAAGCCGAGACGAGCTGCGTGATGCGCGTAGGCAGCCATGCCCTTTAAGCCGAACAGAAGCGTGGAGCGCAGGGAAACGGTGTCGGTGTCGCCCTCCCAGAGAGGGGCGATGAAGCGTTCCTTTCTCTCCGATCCGGGGCTGTCAAGGCGCCTGCGCATTGCCCGGACGCGGTCGGTAAAGCGCTTGATGGAAGCGTCATCGAAGTTGACATTGGTAAGGGTGGTAAAAAGACCATCGGCCAAAAGGGCGGTGCAGGAATCTGTCTGCACCCCTGCCTCCATGGCGGCATGCGAAAGGCGGATCAGTTCTTCGACGAGCAGATCCTGCAAAAGCGCTGTGGACGGCTGCTTGCCGCAGACGCCCGTTTTGATGCAGCCGGTATTTCCGGCAGTCTGCTGACACTGAAAACAGAACATATCTGACATAAGCATCTTCCTTTTCTTTTTTCTGAAACGCTGTACGCCAAATGGCCTCAAATTGCAGAGCGTTCGACACACAGCGTTTTGTTTCCGGATTAGTATGAAACGGGAGAAGAAAAATATACGAAATCCTTTATCAGATTGTGTACAGAAAAAGAAAAAACGGGTATAATTCTATGAAAATGGAATTGTTTGAAAAGAAACACAAAGGAGAAAGATTGAAAAATAAAATTTTTCAATCGCGAGATTTGTGTCTGCGCGCACTTGACACAAACTCGGCATGCGCAAAAAGCGTGCGCAGAAATGAGGAGAAAAATGGTAAAGCATGTGATTTTATGGCAGTTAAAGGATTCTTTTACAGAAGAAGAAAAAACGGAAATCAAGGCGGGCATTAAAGCTGGTCTGGAAGGGCTTGCAGGGCAGATTCCCGGTCTGCTTTCCATTCAGGTACATACAGAAGGGCTTCCTTCTTCCAATGCGGATCTGATGCTGGATTCCTGCTTTGCAGATGCAGCTTCCCTGAAAGGTTATTCCGTACATCCGGCCCATGTGGCGGTTGCGGATGGCAAGGTGCGCCCGAACGTGAAATGCCGCGTATGCATGGACTATGAGATGACAGAGGCCTGAAAAAAGGGATGCAACAATAGAATGCACGCTCTGCGAGCATTCTATTGTCAGGAATAAAAGTGGCAAAATGCCATTGCTTTTTCAAAATTTGATGTTTATAATAATTTATAGTATGATGCCAGGGTCAAAAGGTCTAAGCACACATGAGCTTGCTCATAGGTGGGTGAAAGACCTTGTGACCCGCCCCGATAGGAGCATAAAAGTGGGATAATAATCCCACGATATGCGACTATCGGGCAGGATTGTGGGAGTGCGCAGCACGGAACAATCCGCAGGCATCAAGGTCGGGGGCTTTTGCCCCCGACATCATAGTGTTTAGAAATTCAAAGACAAAGGCAGGTGAATGAAATGGATAGCTGCGATGCTCACGGGCGAAGTCGCTGCATAGGATGGGAAGCAGAAAAAGCACAGAGACGCAGCAAATCCGTTTCGTTCTGAGCCTTTTTTCTGTTCAGTTCTTTCTTCTTCATGGCGATAGAGTTTCTATTGTTCCTGTCCTATGGAATCCCAATAGCACGACAAGTCAGGTGAAAAGCAGGTTGCAGAAGATGCCGCAGGCGTGGATCAACGCAAAGGGGCTTCTTTTTGTTGCGTGATTTATGCAGAAGATGGTGTCTCTGTGTGCAAGTTTGGAGAAGAAAGGAGACGGGAGAGATGGAGACAAAGGACTATACTCAAGAGATCATTGACATTATCCGGAGCAATACCTCCCCGGCGGTGATGAGTAGCCGGCTGGAGGATTACCATGCCAATGACCTTGCGGAAGTTCTCAAAAAGCTGACGGTACAGGAACGCTGCAAGCTGTACCGGATCCTGGATAAGGATATGCTTTCGGATATTTTAGAATATACGGAAGCAGATGAAGCAGCAGAGTACTTAAAAGAAATGGAACCGCGCAAGGCTGCGGCGATCCTTTCCGGAATGGAGACAGACTCGCTGGCAGAAGTGCTGCGCATGCTCGATAAAGGCAAAAAGCGTCTGTTGATCGATCTGCTGGATGACGATGTCCGCCACGATATCGAAGTGATCGCATCCTTCGATGAGGATGAGATCGGCAGCAGGATGACCACTAACTGTATTATCATCCAGAAAAATGTTACCGTGAAGGAAGCAATGAGCAGCCTGATCTGTCAGGCAGCCAAAAACGATAATATTTCTACAATTTTTGTCGTAAGCAGCCAGCAGAAATTTTACGGTGCCATCGACTTAAAAGACCTGATTATTGCAAGGCAGGATCATCCGCTTGAGGAGCTGGTTGTAACCTCTTATCCGTATGTATATGCGGAGGAAGAGATCGACGAGTGTATCGAACGCCTGAAGGATTATTCGGAGGATTCGGTTCCTGTCCTGGATAACGATAACCGCCTGTTGGGCGTCATTACATCCAGCAGCATCATCGAGCTGGTTGATGACGAAATGGGCGAGGATTACGCAAAGCTGGCTGGTTTGACGGCAGAAGAGGATCTCAAGGAGCCGTTAAAGGAAAGCATGAAAAAAAGAATGCCGTGGCTGTTGATCCTGCTTGCTCTCGGCATGGTTGTTTCGTCGGTTGTAGGCATGTTTGAGACAGTTGTGACGCAGCTGCCGATCATCATGTGCTTCCAGTCCCTGATTCTGGATATGGCAGGTAACGTCGGTACACAGTCCCTGGCTGTGACGATCCGGGTATTGATGGACGAATCCCTGACAGGCAAGCAGAAGGCAGAGCTTGTCTTTAAGGAAATGAGGATAGGCTTATGCAACGGTGGTTTGTTGGGACTGATGTCCTTTGTACTGATCGGACTCTATATTTTTGCAATCAAAGGAAAGACCCTCGCTTTTTCCTATGCGGTATCCGCGTGCATCGGTGTTGCCCTGCTTCTGGCAATGCTGATCTCCAGTGCGGTTGGTACGTGTATTCCACTGCTTTTCAAAAAGATCAAGGTCGATCCGGCAGTTGCTTCCGGTCCTTTGATTACGACCATCAACGACCTTGTTGCGGTAGTGTCCTACTACGGCTTGAGCTGGCTGTTTTTGATCGAGTTCTTCCATATGGCGGGTTAATTCTTACGGAGGATTAAGAAATTCCTTCAGAAAAATAAGCTTTTGTTTAGAAAAAATTTCGGAAAAGCCTCTGCGGCTGTTTGGAATTTGCCTTTATGATAAGGGCAAATGAAACAAACGACTGCGGAGGTTTTTTTATGGATATCGATAGAGAAAAGGAAGGAAAGTGCCTGACGGTGACAGTGCCCTGCTATAATTCGGAAAGCTATCTGGAACGGTGTGTGGAATCCCTTTTAAAAGAGCGCGACGGGCTGGAAATTATTCTGGTGGATGATGGGTCGACGGATAGAACCGGACAGCTTGCAGATCAGTATGCGCGTGCATACCCGGATGTGGTTCGGGTTGTGCACAAGAAAAACGGCGGGCACGGTTCCGGTGTCAATGCAGGGCTGATGCTCGCAAACGGAATTTATTTCAAGGTCGTGGATTCGGACGATTGGCTGGATGAGGCTGCATTTCATAAGCTGATGAGCGTCCTACGTTTCTGGTGCCGGACAAAGGAGGAAAAACGCCCCGACCTGGTTGTCTGCAATTATGTATACGATCATCTGGAAGAGGGAAAAACGAAAGCAGTCCGCTACGGAAATCTTTTTCCCGAGCAAAAAATCTGCAGGTGGGACGAAATCGGCTGCTTTTCGCCGGAACAGTATCTTGTCATGCATGCGCTGATTTTTCGGACGGGAGTGCTGTATAACTGTGGGTTAAAGCTTCCGGAGCATACGTTTTATGTGGACAACCTGTTTGCAAACTGCCCGCTTCCGTTCGTGCAGCGGATTTATTATCTGAATGAGGATTTGTACCATTATTATCTGGGGCGCGAGGATCAGTCGGTTAACGAAAAAGTGCTCGTGTCGCGCATCGATCAGCAGATTCTCGTGACGCAGCTCGGCAACCGGTTCGTCGGGTCGGACGCGGTGCAGAACACTGAGCCGAAGCTGCGCCGCTATCTCTACCGCAACAGCTCGATTATGATGGCGATTTCCACGATCCATCTGCTGATGCTCGGAAAAGAAGGGCGGCAGCGCAGAAAAAAGCTCTGGCAGTCGCTAAAAAAGGAGAATCCGAAGCTCTATCGAAGGCTGCGGATTGGCAGCATCAGCGGTCTGACCTGTCTGCCGGGTGCGCCCGGGGCGGCGGTGGTGATCGGAGGATACCGCATGGCGCGCCGGATCTGGCAGTTTCAGTGAGGGTGCGGCGATGAAGAATAGGAAAAAGCAGGATAATGCTACGGCGCAGTCCGCAATCTACGTTGGCTTTGTAGACACGCCTGGTCTGTTTGCTTCGATCATCCGCCGAGTGATCGGGCAGAATTATGTGCATGTCGTGCTGGGCTTCGATCCGGAGTTGAAAGAGGCCTACAGCATCGGCAGACGCAATCCGGCGATTCCGCTGTTTGCAGGCTTTGAACGGGAAAATCGGGAAAAAATTCTGAAAAAATATCCGACCGCGCGCTATCAGGTCTGCCGCGTGGCATGTACGAAAGTACAGAGGGAAGCGCTGCAGCAGGAGGTAAAGACGGAATGGGAACGACGCTTTACCCATCATTATATGGTGATCGGGCTTTTGTTTTTGTTGGCTGGAATCGCCTTTGACCAGAAAAATCACGACACCTGTTCGTCGTGGCTGGCGCGTGTAACCCAGAAGGTCGGCCTGCAGGAATGGCAAAAGCCGTTTCCGCTTGTCACGCCACGGGATGTGTATGAACAGTTGGGAAAAGACAGCTGTGCCGGAACGCTTGTATTCGAGGGGACATTGGCAGAGCTGGTGGAGGGCAGCGCAGTAGGAACTGCAGCGGCATCGGAATCTGCTGGCACGGGTCGTGACTGGCGGCCGCGTCCGGCGATGAATTGATGGATGTTCGTGCTGCATGCGCAGCAGCGCAGTCATGGCGCGCACATGTTTTTGGGCGTTGCATGCCTGTAGAATGGAGAGGGATATGAAGGTTCGAAAAAAGGATATGCCTGCAGGCGGACGAAAAAAACATTTTTGGGAGACACTGCTGTTTTTGGCGGTGATGGTATTCACGCTGCGGTTTTGCTTTAGCGGGCAGAAGCCGCAGGAGATCTGGGCAGCGGTAAAGAGCATGCGGGGAATGAGTCTGGCCGGGGCGGTGGCACTCGGCCTTTTCTTTGTCTGTATGGAAGGGACGATCATGAGGATTCTGCTTGGGGCAGCAGGCGGAAAAAGCGGACTTCTGACATGTATCAGCTATTCGTTTCTCGGATTTTTTTATTCCGGAATCACACCGTCCGCGACCGGCGGACAGCCGATGCAGCTCTATGAAATGAAGAGGGATGGAAACAGCGTCAGCAGCAGTACGGTCGTGCTGATGGTCACAGCAGTGTGCTATAAGCTGGTGTTAGTCTGTATCGGCACATTTCTGCTGATTTTTCAGGGGAAAATGCTGCGGCAATATCTTGGCAGATATTTCGGTCTGTATCTTCTGGGGCTGTTTTTGAATCTGGCGATCACGCTTGTCGTGACTGGAATGATTGTCCTGCCGCAATGGATAATCGCAGGGGCGAATGTTTTTGACCGATTGTTCGTGAAAGTGCATTTGTGGAAAGCTTCGGGAAGCGCGGGCAGACAGGAAAAGGTGCGGTGCTTCGTGCAGGAATATCATCGGGCAGTCCTATTTTTAAAAGAGCATCCGGGGCGGCTTGCGGCAGCATTTTCACTGACCTTTGTGCAGAGAAACAGCGCATTTGTGATTACCTGGCTGGTGTACTGCGGAATGGGGCTTTTCGGGACAAATTTGTGGAGCGTCGTCTTTTTACAGGCGGCGGTGACGCTGGCAGTGGACATGCTTCCGGTGCCCGGCGCGCAGGGAATTACGGAGCTCGTGTATCGGAGCGCGTTTGCACAAATTTTCATCGGAGGGACGTTACCTGTGTCAATGATCGTCAGTCGGGCGGCGTCGTTTTATGTGCCGATGGCGGTCGGGCTTGCAACCGTGCTCTGGAGGATGGCGCGTAAGGCAGGAAAGAGTTTGCCCGAGACTCCATAAAAAATCACTGATCAGAATCGGCAGAATCATGATCAGATAATCCCTGATTGTGATTTTTTTAATGCAGAGACAATACCGGTTTATCTCTATCTTTTCTGATACATAAGACAAATCTGATCACAATAAATACCAGGTTAAGCAACTGCTCCAAAGCTTGCCCGAAATGGTATCGTGGCATGTTCCTTACAGCGCAGCTAAGAGGATAAACTATTGTGTTGTATTACGGCGAATCAATATAGGCGTAATTTGTTTGTGGATGGGTTCGCCCAATGGTTTGGGAGCACGCTTTTTCTGCTCATCCATCTGCCGGACCAGAAGATCCATGGCGGTTTTGGCAATGACATCAATCTGCTGACCAACGGTTGTGATTGGAAGGATTGCTTCGCTGGCAATCGGGGAATCGTCAAATCCAACAATCTCATAAGTGGAAGGAAATGTTCCGTATTTTTGGAAAATTAAATTCAAAAACATATTGGCATAGGTATCATTCGCAAGAAAGATGCCTTTTTTTTGATCAGGGTATTTGGCTTCTATTTTATCGAAAATTACCCGGATCACGTTTAAAATCTCATGATAAGTATTACCTTCTACACTCAGATCGATATGATATGGAACATGATGTTCTTCGCAAGTTTCCTTAAAAGCCCGGATACGGTCATAAGCCGGGGCAGACTTCGTCACATTGACATTTATATGAATCAGTATGTCACATTTATCCCGGATCAACAAGGAAGTAGCCTGAAGTGCTCCCATATAGTTATCAGTATTGACGCTGCTGATATGTTCTGCTTCACGTTCAATTGCGATGACAGGAATCTGATAGGAAGCGAGCTTTTCAGATGGAAGCGTGTGACTTAAAACAATCAGTCCCTCAATCTGATAAGATAGAAGCTCTTCAATGTATTGTTGCTCTTCTTCAGCCCCATGTTCGCTGGCGAAAACAAGAAATTTATAATGATAATCTCTGTAGCTGGAAAGAAATTGTGCCAGCATCTCAGAATAATAGTGCAGATAGAGGTTTGGAACGATGATTCCGATAAATTCACTTTTTCCATTCGCCAGGACCTTTGCCAGCTTATTCTTTTTATATCCAAGTATGTCAAGAGCCTGTGAAATCTTTTCCTGGTTTTCTAAGGTAAGAGAATCAGGATGATTGAAGTATCTTGATATTGTAGTCTTTGAAAAATTTGTATATTCTGCAATATCTGCAAAAGTTACCTGTTTTTTACTCATAAAAGCGGAATCTCCTTTAATATGACGACTAACAGTTTATAATAGTCTTTAGTATAGCAATTCTCATGGAAAAACACAATGGGAAAATAACCGATTACGTAACCGGTTATTTTCACACGCAAAAGTGTTGACAGAATGAGAGGAATAGAGTATTATCAAACCAGAAAGTAACCGGTTACTTAACCGGTTTTGTGCGAAGCGTTAAAGGAATGGAGGGAGTAATGCATGAAAAGAATGCGAAACCAAGCAAAGTCCGCAAGCAAGCGAACCTGGAGAGAAAAGGGGACTTATGTGAAGAAAAACTGGCAGCTATATTTATTCTTCCTGATGCCGGGACTTTTGCTGACAATTATTTTTAAGTATCTTCCGATGGGTGGTCTTCTGATTGCTTTTGAAGACTACAATGTAATCAAAGGAGTTCTTGGGAGTCCCTGGGTCGGACTGGAGTATTTCAGACGATTTTTATCTTCACCAGATTTCATGAGCTATCTGATGAATACATTAAAATTGAGTATCTACGGATTGCTGTGGGGGTTCCCGGTTCCAATTATTCTTGCATTGCTTCTGAATCGTATTCAAAAGACAGGAATCAAGAAGAAAGTTCAGCTTTTGATCTATATGCCGAACTTTATTTCCGTCATCGTACTTTGTGGTATGGTCCGTATGTTTTTATCGCCTGTAGGACCGCTGAATAAAGTACTCGGAATCAGCACAAACTGGATGACAATGCCTTCTGCATTCCGGACAATCTATATTGCAAGCGGAATCTGGCAGGCGGCAGGATGGGCATCTATTATGTACACGGCAGCATTGTCGAATGCCAGCAAAGAGCTGGAAGAAGCTGCTCTCATGGATGGAGCAAATCTTCTGCAGCAAATCTGGTATGTAGAGTTGCCTGCAATTAAAAATATTATTGTAATTCAGTTTATTTTACAGGCCGGAAATATTATGAGTATAGGTTTTGAAAAAGCTTATGCGTTACAGACAGATATGAACTTGCCGGCATCGGAAATCCTGTCTACATATGTATATCGTATCGGACTTTTAAATGGCGATTATGGATATTCTACAGCAGTAGGTCTTTTCAATTCTGTTGTAAATGTTATCTTGCTGGTTTTTGTAAACTGGGTTGTTCAGAAACTGAATGATGGAGAAGGATTATAGGAAAGAGGGAGAAAAGATGGAGAAAATAAAGAATAAAAAATATTCAAGGACAGACAGCGTAATCCTTGGAATCGGATTTACCATTCTTGGTTTATTCGTCCTTTCTATAGCAATACCGATTGTTTATGTGGTACTCGCATCCTTTATGGATCCGAATGTTTTGAATAACCAGGGATTGAGTTTTAAAATCAAGGACTGGACATTAGATGCCTATCGAAGAGTATTAGAGAATGCAATGATCTGGCGTGGATTTTTAAATTCTTTCCTGTATTCACTTGCATTTACAGTTATTTCCGTTTTTGTGACATTGCTGGCAGCATATCCGTTGTCTAAAAAAGAATTTGTAGGAAGAGAATTATTCAATATTATTTTCCTGATCACAATGTTCTTTGGGGGTGGAATGATTCCTACCTTCATTTTGATCAATCAGCTGCACTTGGTTAATACGGTGTGGGCAATCCTGATTCCGGGGGCATTTAATGTATGGAATATGATTCTCGCAAGAACTTATTATCAATCAATTCCGACAGAATTAAGAGAAGCATCTGCGATCGACGGGGCAAATGAGATTCAGCATTTCTTTAAAATCATGATTCAGGTATGTAAGCCGATCATTGCAGTTCTGGCACTCTGGTCCTTCGTTGGAATGTGGAACAGTTATTTCGATGCAATGATTTATTTGAATGATGCAAATCTGCAGCCATTGCAGTTAGTGCTCCGTTCTATTCTGGTACAGAATACACCACAGCCGGGAATGATCGCCGATATCCAGAGTACGGCAGAAATGGCAAAAATAGCAGAACAGCTTAAATATGCAACCATTGTAGTATCAAGTTTACCACTGTTAGTAATGTACCCATTCTTCCAGAAATATTTTGATAAAGGAATTATGGTCGGATCGGTAAAAGGCTAATAAGAAAGGAACGATACAGATATGAAGAAAAGAAAAGTAAATGCATTACTTGCAATTGGACTATTCTTGACGATGATGGTGGGAATTGCAGGATGTGGAAAAGAGCAGCAGCTTGCAGCTGAAATTGATCCGGATACACCTGTATCGGAAGTGCAGTTTCCATTGAAGGAAACCGCAGAACTTTCCTTTATTACAAGTGCACCGGCTACATCAACACAGGAGCCAAATGAACGAGTGATCTTTCAGCGCATGGAAGAGCAGACAAATGTTCATATTGACTGGACTTGTTTTGTATCAGACCAGTTTTCTGATAAGAAAAACCTGGCACTTGCCCAGTTTGGAAATCTGCCGGACGGATTATTCAATGCCGGAATGAGTGAGTATGACCTGCTGCGTTATGCAAAGCAGGGAATCATCATTCCATTGGAAAACCTGATAGATAAATATATGCCGAATTTACAGGCAGTATTTGAAAAATATCCGGAATACAGGGCGATGTGTACAGCACCGGATGGACATATTTATTCCTTTCCATGGATTGAGCAGCTTGGAGCAGGGAAAGAAGCCATTCAGGCAATCGGAGATATCCCGTATATTAACAAAAAATGGCTGGATTATCTTGGACTTGAGATTCCGACAACAACAGATGAACTGGAACAGGTATTAATTCAATTCCGTGATCATGCAGATGAACTTGAAAAAGAATTTTCCATTGAAGGTGATGTAATCCCGATGTCATTTATTATCAATAATGGAGATCAGGATCCTGCAATTTTGATCAATGGATTTGGAGAAGGTTATGGAGATACAGGGGATCATTTTGCTGTAACGGATGAAGGAAAAGTTATTTACACAACGGTTCAGGAAGGTTATAAAGAAGGTATCCAATGGTTACATAAGCTTGTAACAGAGGATCTGGTCGACCCGGAAGCATTTACACAAGAGTGGTCCACCTATGTGGCAAAAGGAAAGAATCATCGATATGGTCTCTGCTTTACATGGGATATTGCAAATATCGATAACAATGAAGATTATGTGATGCTGCCAGCGTTGACAGGACCGGATGGAATGAGAAATATCACAAGACAGAACAACAGCGAAACAAGCGGATTCGATCGTGGAAGATGTGTCCTTACATCCAGCTGTCGTGACACAGCACTTGCCGCCGCATGGATTGATCAGATGTATGCCCCCTTTCAGTCACCGCAGAATAACTGGGGAACTTATGGAGAAAAGGATTCTTTTAACATTTTTGAACTGTCCAGGAATAAAGATGGCGGAGAAATGCTGAAGCATATGGATCTTGGAACTCAGTCTCCGGTAGAAGTACGTGAGGCACAATCTGTAAATGGTCCGCTTGCAGTACTGAATGAATATTATGATGTATATGTAACACAGCCAGAAGATGCAAAATGGCGTTTAGACAATATGCATGAAACTTATCTGCAGGATATGAACAGCAAGTATGTTTATCCAAACGTCTTTATGAGCATTGAGGATACCAATAAAGTGTCTCAGTACGATACAGATATTAGAAAATATGCAGAGCAGAAGAAAGCAGACTGGATCCTGAATGGTGGAATTGAAAAAGAGTGGGATTCCTATCTGAAGAAAATGGAACAGTATGGACTTCCTGATTATCTTTCAATTAAACAGAAATACTTTGATCAGTATCAGAAGTCATTGAGTGAAGAAAAATAACGCTACGAACAATAGGAGAATTTACATGAGTGAGATGTTAGAAAAGGCTAGAAAATATGAAGATGAACAGGGAAAGCAGATAAAAGCAGAAGACAGACCGGCTTTTCATGTGAGTCCATATGTCGGATGGATGAATGATCCGAATGGTTTTTCATACTATCAGGGAGAGTACCATCTTTTTTATCAGTATTATCCATACGATACACACTGGAACAGTATGCATTGGGGTCATGTGGTTAGTAAAGATCTGCTTCACTGGAAACATCTTCCGGCAGCTTTGGCACCGGATGAAGATTATGATAAAATTGGATGCTTTTCAGGAAGCGCAATAGAGTTAGAGGACGGAAGACAACTGCTCCTCTATACTGCGGTAGATCAGGAAACAATGGAAGATGGAACTGTAAGGGATATTCAGACACAGGCAGTGGCTGTTGGAGATGGAAAAGATTATAAGAAATATGAGAAGAATCCTGTTCTGACAGCCAAAGATCTTCCGGAAGGTGCAAGTAAAGTGGATTTCCGTGATCCAAAGATCTGGAAAGGAAAAGATGGGAACTTCTATTGTGTTATCGGAAGCAGACCGGCAGATGGAAGTGGACAGATTCTTCTTTATAGAAGCGAAAACGGATTTGACTGGAAATTTGTCAGCATCCTTGCAAAAAATAAGAAACGTTTTGGAAAGATGTGGGAATGTCCGGATTTCTTTGAACTGGATGGGAAACACGTTCTTTTGACCAGTCCACAGGATATGCTGCCGGAAGGCTTGGAATATCATAACGGAAATGGTACTTTATGTATCATAGGAGAAATGGACAAGGATAACTATACCTTAAAAGAGCAGTTTGCGCAGTCTGTGGATTATGGAATTGATTTTTATGCAATGCAGACGTTGGGAACCCCGGATGGACGGAGAATTATGATTGGCTGGATGCAGAACTGGGACATGATTGCTCATCGTTGCAATGACTCAAAATGGTTTGCACAAATGAGTCTGCCGAGAGAATTATCTGTGAAAAACGGAAGACTTTATCAAACGCCGATCAAAGAACTCGATGCGATGCGAAAAGACAGAGTTGAGTACAATAATGTAGTAATAAATAATGATACGATCTCATTGGATAAAATCGAAGGACGAACGATAGATATGGAGCTTGTGATACGTCCGGAAGATAAGGAAAATGTCTATAAGAAATTCGCATTACGTTTTGCACAGAATGAGAGGTTTCATACAGAATTGTGTTTCCGCCCGGATGAGTCTGTCCTGAAAATTGACAGAAAATTTTCGGGAAGCGAACGAGCATTGGTTCATCAGAGAAGATGTCTGGTAAATGGAGATGCCAATGAATTAAAGCTTCGTGTGATTTTGGATAGATTTAGCGCAGAAGTATTTATTAATGATGGCGAGCAGGTTATGTCGGCTGTCATATTTACAGAGCAGGAGGCAAAAGGAATTTCATTCTTTGCGGAAGGTGCAGCTAAAATCGATGTGGTGAAATACGATCTGGTTTAGAAAACACATGATAAAACTTACATGGAGTTGGAAAACGCATGGATAATGATAGGGGGATTCCTAAAACGGGAATCCCCTTTGCAGTACAGATGGTGCGTGAAAAAATAGGGGCACTGCGTGTAATGCCAACCAGAGAGGAAATTCAGAAGCTGCTGGCAATCTGCATGCAGGCAGGAGCATGACTTGTAGAGTTCACACATTCACACAATCTTCACAAAAAAATTAGCACTCACCTCTTGACGTGGCTAATAGCTGGTGTTATAGTAGGATTCAGATGAAGTGTTATAGCTTCACTAGAACAAACAACAGCGGCCGGAAGGTTCCAATAGAGGAGCCGAATGGCGAAGGCATGATAGATTGAGTAAGGAGGGAGCTGTGTATGAACATTTCCAAATTTACCCAGAAATCCGTAGAAGCAGTGCAGAACTGTGAAAAGCTTGCCTATGAATACGGCAATCAGGAGATCGAAGAAGAACATCTTTTATACAGCCTTCTGACCATCGAAGACAGCCTGATCTTAAAGCTGATCGAGAAGATGGAAATCCAGAAGGAGCATTTTGTGGACCGCAGCAAACAGGCGCTGGCAAAGCGCGTAAAGGTGCAGGGCGGTCAGGTTTATATCGGCAAGGACTTAAATCAGGTGCTGATCCATGCCGAGGATGAAGCAAAACAGATGGGAGATGAATATGTTTCTGTAGAGCATCTGTTTTTGTCCATGCTGCAGTATCCGAATAAGGAGATCAAGCAGATCTTTACCGAGTACGGCATCACGCGGGAGCGTTTTTTACAGGCATTGTCCACGGTGCGCGGCAATCAGAGGGTCGTTTCGGACAATCCGGAGGCTACTTATGATACATTGGAGAAGTACGGACAGGATCTGGTAGAAAAGGCGAGAGCCCAGAAGCTCGATCCGGTCATCGGCAGGGATAATGAAATTCGTAACGTGGTTCGGATTCTTTCCAGAAAAACGAAGAACAACCCGGTTCTGATCGGTGAACCCGGCGTCGGCAAGACCGCCGTTGTCGAAGGACTGGCACAGAGAATCGTGCGGGGCGACGTACCCCAGGGGCTGAAGGATAAAAAGATCTTCGCACTGGATATGGGTGCACTGGTAGCAGGTGCCAAGTATCGGGGCGAATTTGAAGAGCGTCTGAAGGCAGTGCTGGAGGATGTGAAGAAGAGCGAAGGACAGATCATTCTGTTTATTGATGAGCTGCATACCATCGTCGGTGCGGGTAAAACAGACGGTGCACTGGATGCCGGCAACATGTTGAAGCCTATGTTGGCGAGAGGCGAGCTGCATTGTATCGGTGCAACGACACTGGATGAATACCGCAAATATATTGAAAAGGATGCTGCTCTGGAACGTCGTTTCCAGCCGGTGCAGGTGGATGAGCCTACCGTTGAGGATACCATTTCCATTCTGCGTGGCTTAAAGGATCGTTATGAGGTGTATCACGGCGTAAAGATTCTGGATAATGCATTGGTAAGTGCCGCCGTTTTGTCCAACCGTTATATTTCTGACCGGTTTTTGCCGGATAAAGCGATCGACCTAGTGGATGAAGCGTGCGCACTGATCAAGACCGAGATGGACTCCATGCCTGCGGAGCTGGACGAGCTGCGCCGTAAGGTCATGCAGATGGAAATTGAGGAGGCTGCGCTGAAAAAAGAAGACGACACCCTGAGCAAGGAGCGTCTGGAAGCACTTCAGAAGGAGCTTGCGGAGTTAAAGTCCGAGTACAACAATCGCAAAGCGCAGTGGGATAACGAGAAGAAGAGCGTAGAGAACCTTTCCAAGTTAAGAGAAGAGATCGAAGCGGTCAACAATGAAATTCAGATTGCACAGCGCGAAGGCGACCTGGAGAAAGCTGCAGAGCTTTCCTATGGCAAACTGCCGGATTTGAAAAAACAGCTGGAGCAGGAAGAAGAAAAAGTAAAGAAGGAAGACCTTTCCCTGGTTCACGAAGCGGTAACCGATGAAGAAATCGCCCGGATTATTTCCCGGTGGACAGGTATTCCGGTTGCAAAGCTGACAGAAAGTGAGCGGAATAAGACGCTGCATCTGGATGACGAATTGCATAAGAGAGTCATCGGTCAGGATGAAGCGGTAACGAAGGTGACGGATGCCATTATCCGTTCCAAAGCGGGTATCAAGGATCCGACCAAGCCCATCGGTTCGTTCCTGTTCCTCGGACCTACCGGTGTCGGTAAGACGGAGCTTGCAAAAGCGCTTGCGGCGTCCCTGTTTGATGACGAGAACAACATGGTCCGGATCGATATGAGTGAGTACATGGAGAAATACTCTGTGTCCCGTCTGATCGGAGCGCCTCCCGGATACGTTGGCTATGAAGAAGGCGGTCAGCTGACAGAAGCAGTCCGCAGAAAGCCCTACTCAGTTGTCCTGTTCGATGAAATTGAAAAGGCACATCCGGATGTCTTCAATGTTTTGCTGCAGGTGCTGGATGACGGCCGGATTACGGATTCCCAGGGCAGGACCGTGGACTTTAAGAACACGATTCTGATCATGACCTCGAATATCGGCGCGAACTATCTGCTGGATGGCATCGATGCGGACGGCACGATTAAGCCGGAAGCAGAAGAGCTGGTAACGAAGGATCTGCGCGGTCACTTCCGTCCGGAGTTTCTGAACCGTCTGGATGAGATCATCCTGTTCAAGCCTCTGACGAAGGATAACATCAGCGGTATTATCAATCTGATTGTCGCAGACTTGAATCATCGTCTGGAAGATAAGCAGCTTTCGATCGAACTCAGCCCGGCTGCGGAGCAGTTCATTGTAGACAACGCATATGATCCGATTTATGGCGCGCGTCCGTTGAAGCGTTATATCCAGAAATATGTGGAAACGCTGTCTGCAAAGCTGATCCTGGCAGATCAGGTACAGATGGGTGACACGATCCTGATCGCAGTGGAAAACGGCGAGCTGGTCGCAAAGAAAAAGCAGCATAGCGTTTAAAGCTGCAGACTGTAGAAGCACTCGGCGGGAGGAGGTTTCTCCTGCCGGGTGCTTTTTTTCTTTACAAAATCAACTCCTGCGAGTATTGTGATAGATACGGGTCGAAAAACGACCTGAAAAAGCGCATATTGATGCAGATTCTGTGGATAGAAAGGCTTTTACAGGGGAATGGAGAGAGAAAAGAGAACAAAAGCAATAGAAATGACAACAGGTTCGATCTGGAAGAACCTGTTTTTCCTGAGCTGCCCGCTGGTATTTTCCCAGGTGCTGGAAGTGCTGTTTAATATGAGTGACGTAGCGGTGGTAGGGCGATTTTCGGATTACCGGGCACTGGGTGCAGTTGGTTCGACAACGCTTCTGGTCACGCTGTTTACCGGCTTCCTGATCGGAATGGGCTGCGGTGTTAATGTGCGGATGGCGCATGAGCTGGGTGCAAGGCGCAGGGAATCCGTGATCAAAACCGTGCATTCCGCCTTTGTGATCTGTCTGATCGTCGGTCTGCTTGTGGGTGCAGCCTGTTTTTTCTTTGCAGAGGGACTGCTTGGAATTCTGCATACCAAAGAAGAGCTGATGGACAGTGCTGTTTTGTATCTGAAAATTTATGCACTGGGCATGCCGGGTATGGCACTGTATAACTGCGGCAACGGTATTCTGAGCGCCACCGGAGATACGAAGCGTCCGCTGGTATATCTGTCCATTGCAGGAATTGTAAACGTTATTCTAAATCTGTTTTTTGTTATCGTGTGCCATATGGCAGCAGAAGGCGTGGCCATCGCCAGTGTGATCGGACAGTATTTATCTGCACTTCTGATCGTGATTCATCTGCTGCGACGGACGGACGACTGTGGGCTGCACCCTTCGAAGCTCAGACTGGATCCGGCCTGCGGAAAAGCGATTCTGGTGCTTGGCATACCCACCGGGATCCAGAATGCCATCTTTGCTATCGCGAACCTTTTTGTGCAGTCTGGCGTCAATTCCTTTGATGCGGTGATGGTGTCCGGAAATGCAGCTGCAGCAAATGCGGACACGCTGATTTTTAATATTATGGCAGCGTTTTATACCGGCTGTTCCAGCTTTATCGGACAGAACTGGGGCGCTGGCAACCGGGAACGGATGAAAAAGAGCTATCTCGTCGGGCTGACCTATTCCTTTGCGGCAGGTGCGATCTTTGGCGGACTTCTGCTGATTTTCGGACGACAGTTTCTGTCGCTGTTTGCGACGGAGCCTGCTGTAATCGATGCCGGAATGCAGCGTGTGAAGATCATGGGATTTTCTTATATGATCAGTGCGTTTATGGACTGCAGCATCGCAGCCTCCCGAGGAATCGGAAAGAGCATTGTGCCGATGGTCATCGTTATTTTAGGCTCCTGCGTGTTCCGGGTGATCTGGGTGTATACCATTTTTGTATGGATTCATACGATTCCGGCGCTGTACTCTCTCTACTTTTTCTCCTGGGCGATTACATCTGTGGCGGAGGTGCTCTATTTCAGGCACAGCTTTCGGCAGCTGGAATTTCAGAGCTGAGTCCGGGGACGAGAACCGTCAAAATCCGGCAGCTCTTCTGCAGACAGATAAGGTTTTGGTGCTGCTGCGCCGTCCTTCCTGAATGATAGAGGGCTTCTGCTGCATAGATTAAAAAGAAGGAACCGGAAAAGGCGGTTTTCCATGGAACATAAAAAAGAGAAACGAAATGAAAGGGCAGCAATTCAACTGGGACTTTTTCTGGTTGGATTGCTGCTTTTTGGAACTGTTGCGGGAGGGCAGCTGACAGGGGAGGAAAAAAACGGGAAGGAAAAGGCAGCAATACAGACTTCTGGCGGCGTATCCGATGCAGCAGAGCCCAAAAAGATCGCCCTTACCTTTGATGACGGTCCGCATCCGGTCTATACGAAAATACTTTTGGACGGCCTGGCAGAGCGAGGCGCAAAAGCCAGTTTTTTTGTTACAGGGGAGAATGCAGAAAAATATCCGGAGCTGATTTTGCGTATGCAGAAGGAGGGACATCTGATCGGCAACCACACCTATAGTCATATTCAGCTGACAAGCAATAACCGGGAAGCCTTTCGACAGGAGCTGATTTCCACGAATGAGGTATTGAAGGAGATAACAGGAGCGGAAACCATTTTTGTCCGTCCGCCCTATGGAAGCTGGGACAAAGGCTTCGAACAGGAGCTGAATATGTTCCCGGTGCTGTGGACGATCGATCCCCTGGACTGGTGCAGTCAAAGCAGCACCAATGTTGAAAAGCGAATCTTGTCCAAAGCGCGGGAAAATGCGATTATCCTGCTGCATGATGAATATGCTTCCAGTATTGAGGCGGCACTTTTTATTGTGGATGAGCTGCAAAGCCAAGGCTATGTCTTTGTGACAGTCGAAGAAATAATGCTGGTATCTTGAAATCCACAGTTGGATGAAATCCACAGTTGGATGAAATCCGCAGTTGGATGAAATCCGCAGTTGGATAAAATCCAACAGTTGGATAAAATCCAACAGTTGGATAAAATCCAACATGTACAGCAGGGAAAATAGTTGTTATAATCAAATGTGGAAGCTTTTGCACCGACCTTGATGCCTGCGGATTGTTCCGTGCTGCGCACTCCAACAATCCTACTTCGTAATCCATGGTCAGGTTTATAACGAAAGGAAACGGATTGGTAACTGTTCAGTAGGTCTGCGCATTTACTGCGCTGACCGTAAGAAAACTTAGGCTAGAAGGCAAAAATCCTATCGGAATAGCCGATTTGGAATGGATTTTTGCGCGTAACTGTGAGGGTACTGAACAGTTACACAGATTGAAAAAAATGTTTCAATCACGAGATTTGTGTCTGCGCGCACTTGACACAAACTCGACATGCGAAAAAAGCGTGCGCAGAAATGAGTGGAAAGAATGCAATATACCTACACAGAGCTGGCAGTGTATCTGCTGCTGTACAGCTTTATCGGATGGGCACTGGAGGTTGCCTTTTTTGCAGTAAAAGAAAGAAGATTTTGCAACCGCGGATTTTTCAGTCTGCCCCTTTGTCCGGAATACGGCATAATGATGGATATTCTGATCCTTTTGCTGCCGGAGCAGGGGACAAAATGGCTGCTGCAGTTTCTGACCACTTGGATGGTCGTGTCCGTTGTGGAATATTTTTCCGGAGGGATCGCAGCCAAAATCTGGAAAAAGCATTTGTGGAATTACGAGGATGTGACACTGTTTGGCGGGAAGAAAAAGAGTGTGCTCCTTTCGCTGATCAAGGCAGCAGTTGTGATGACGGCGGTGCTGCTTTTGCATCCTCCGGTCTTTATCCTGTTTTCGATGATTCCGACAATTGTGCTGCGGATCATAGACATAGTCGGCTTTGGGCTGATGGCTGCCGACCTGGTGTCGATTCTGATTGCAGTCAGGAAAAGCAGGAGCCTGACAGAGCTGAAGGAAACCCAGGGGAGACTTCTGCAGGAACAAAAGGAAGTCAAGCAAAAGCTTGGAGGCAAGATCTATCATGCAGTCTGGAAGCGCTTAAACCGTGCATACCCGGAGATGGAAGCTCTGGAGGAGGCAGATCGGGCAGAACGATATGTCTTTGCAAGAGGCGTCTGTGTGGATAAGCTGATCTGGGTATTTATGATCTGTGCATTTCTCGGAGATCTGATCGAAACGCTGTTCTGCAGGGTGACGGGAGGCGTATGGATGAGCCGGTCCAGCGTAATTTACGGCACCTTCAGTATTGTCTGGGGCTTCGGTGCGGTCATTCTGACAGTTGTATTGCAGCGGCTTGCCGGAAAAGAGGATCGTTATATTTTCCTGGCGGGCAGTGTGCTGGGCGGCGTATATGAATATCTGTGCAGCGTATTTACAGAGATTTTTCTCGGGACTACATTCTGGGATTACAGTGACATGCCCTTTAATATCGGCGGGAGAACCAACCTGCTGTATTGTATTTTCTGGGGGCTGTTATCCGTTGTCTGGGTAAAGATCTGTTATCCGACCATCAGTGGATGGATCGAAAAGCTGCCGCCCCTTGGAGCAAAAATTGCGACCTGGGCAGTTATCGTGCTGATGAGCTGCGATGCGGTGATTTCAGCAGGCGCCATGGTACGCTATGTGGAACGGCAGGATAGCGCGGCGGTGCAGGAGAGCAGTGCGGACGCAGGGAATGCCGCAGGCGTAGAACACGCCGCGAAGGAGGAAAACGTCGCGGACGCAGGGAATGTCGTAGGCACGGAAAGCACCACAGGAACTGTGCGGGCGGAAAAGAAGAGCGTGATCGACACATTCTTTGACATCAATTACCCTGACGAGCGGATTGAGAAGGTGTGGCCGAACATGAAAGTGGAGGTACAATAAGGGGACATGGATCTTTTCGATTATATGAGACAGACCAATCAGGAAAAGGAAGCGCCGCTGGCGGCAAGGCTGCGGCCCCGGACGCTGGATGAGGTAGTCGGGCAGCAGCACATTATCGGAAAGGACAAGCTTTTGTACCGTGCGATTCAGGCGGACAAGCTTTCCTCCATCATTTTTTACGGACCGCCCGGAACGGGCAAAACGACTCTTGCGAGGGTGATCGCGAATACGACCAGCGCGGAGTTTATGCAGATCAATGCGACTGTGGCAGGCAAAAAGGATATGGAAGAGGTTGTCGCAAAGGCAAAGGACAACCGTGGAATGTTTGGAAAAAAGACGATCCTGTTCATTGATGAGATCCATCGGTTCAACAAGAGTCAGCAGGACTATCTGCTTCCCTTTGTGGAGGATGGAACCCTGATCCTGATCGGTGCGACGACGGAAAATCCGTATTTTGAGGTAAACGGAGCGCTGCTGTCCCGTTCGGTTATTTTTGAGCTCAAGCCGCTTTCAAAGGAAGATATCGAAGAACTGATCAGACGGGCAGTCTATGATCAGAGAGGAATGGGTGCCTATCAGGCACAGATAGAGCCGGATGCGCTGGAGTTTCTGGCGGATATTGCAGGCGGAGATGCACGTGCGGCATTGAATGCAGTAGAGCTTGGCGTAATGACGACACAGCGCTCAGAGGATGGAAAAATCCATCTGACCCTGGAGGTTGCCCAGGAATGTATTCAAAAACGTGCAGTAAAATACGACAAAACAGGCGATAATCATTACGATACGATTTCGGCATTTATCAAGAGTATGCGGGGCTCCGATCCGGATGCGGCGGTTTATTATCTGGCGCGGATGCTGTATGCCGGGGAAAGCGTGACATTTATCGCCCGCAGGATGATGATCTGTGCGTCGGAGGATGTTGGCAATGCAGATCCGACAGCGCTGCAGATAGCGGTTTCTGCATCCCTGGCAGCAGAGCGGGTGGGCATGCCGGAGGCGCAGATTATTCTGGCACAGGCGGCGGCCTACATTGCATGCGCGCCGAAAAGCAACGCAGCGGTCAACGCCATTGCGTCTGCAATGAAGACGGTGGAAGAAACCGGAAATCTGGCGATTCCGGTGCATTTGCAGGATGCCCATTATAAAGGAGCAGCAAAATTGGGACACGGAAAAGATTATAAATATGCACATGATTATCCAAACCACTATGTCAGACAGCAGTATTTACCTTATGAGCTGTCCGGAAGAGAGTTTTATCAGCCAGGTGGGATGGGATATGAAGTAAAAATCAAAGAGCACATGCAGCGGATACGCAGGGAAGCGGCTAAGACAGAGCAAAAGCCGCAGGATGGAGAAGAGCAATGAAACAGATACCAAAGCGGGTCATGATCGTGTCCTTTGATGCGGTCGGAGCAAAGGACCTGGAATATTTACAGACCCTGCCGAATTTTCAGCGTTTTTTTGAACAGGCGGCGCTGTGCAGCCATGTAAACAGTGTGTGTCCGTCCCTGACATATCCGGCCCATACATCCATTGTGACAGGGCGGATGCCGAAAAATCACGGGATTGTGAACAACACAAAAATCCAGCCCAACCGGAAGGATCCGGACTGGCTTTATCATCGCAAATGGATCCGCAGCACGACGCTTTATGACGAAGCGAAGAAAAAGGGAATGACGACGGCCGGGCTTTTGTGGCCTGTTGCGGCAGGCAGCAGGATGGACTACTATGTGCCGGAGATTATGGTGACACGCAAATGGCAAAATCAGATCCTGATGAATGCGACGAACGGTCCGTTGTTTTATCAGTTGGATCTGAACAAACGCTTCGGACAGTTGCGAAACGGGATCGCACAGCCTCAGCTGGACAATTTTATTCAGGCATGCGCGCTGGATACGATCTACAAATACAATCCGCAGCTGTTTTTGCTGCATCTGACGGATGTGGATGCGAACAGACATCTCTATGGCGTGGAGAGTAAGGAGGCAAAAGAAGCTCTTAAGCGCCACGATAAGCGTCTGGGCGAGATTGTAAGGGCACTGGAGGAAACCGGAGAGATGGAGAGCACGACGGTCGTGCTTCTGGGGGATCATTATCAGAAGGATGTGGACAAGGTTGCCTTCGTCAATCATGCACTGTGGAAAGCCGGCTTGCTGACGGTCCGCAACGGCAAGATCAAAAGCTGGAAGGCCTATGCAAAAAACTGTGACGGAAGCTGCTATATCTATCTGCATCCGTCTGTAGAAAACAATGCAGAAGTGCAAAAGCGTACAAGAAAAGTGCTGGAGACGCTGAAAAGACGGGAGGATTTTGGGATCGAAAGGATTCTGACCCGGGAAGAGGCAGCAAACATGGGCGCAGACGAAAACTGCTTTCTGATGCTGGAAGCAAAAGAAGGATGGTTCTTTCTGGATGAATGGGAACAGCTGACGGCAGCAGAAAAAGACTGCGCACATGGCATGAAGGGGACCCACGGGTATCTGCCGGGTGAGGCAGACTATCAGACCTTTTTTGCAATGTCGGGATGCAGTGTAAGAGCTGGTGCCAGGGTAGAAAAAAATATCGCGCTCTGGGATGAGGGCGCGACATTGGCAGCACTTTTGGAGATAGACCTCGGAAAAACAGATGGCAGTGTGATCCGGGAGATGCTGCAATAACATACTTTAAAACAGGGCGGTTGTCAGATACTGATAAATCTCCCTGTTATTTTTTTGCCAGTTTTCGCAAATGGAAATTGCGAGCTCTTCTGTAGGAACCGTAAGGCGGATGGTCACCAGGTTGACGTCCTTATCCACTGCAGTCAGCTCTGTTTCGAATTCCCCGTTGACAGCCTTATAGTAGTTGCTCTGGATCGAAGATTCGTTGCGCATTTCCAGTTCATTTTTTTTAAGATATTCGCCGATGTCTGTCTTGATTGCGTCACTGATGCGGTTCTCAAAATAGGAAAGGGTATTGCGGCCCTCCTCCGTGATCTGCAGATGGGTGCGGTTGACCAGTGTTTTGGCAGTGATCAGCCCGGCCTGCGCCAGCTCATTGATAACCTGCTGCAGTGTCAGATAGCTGGTATATTCTTTTTCCAGAATGAGATCGCTGACCTGCGCCATTGTGAGTGGGAAGGATACCTTGTTGAGCAGATAAAGAACGATCAGTTTATAGAGTGTAAGAGGTTCCTGGTTCATAATTATCCCCTTGTCTGAGATTTCGTTGTTTCATAAGGGCATGCAGCCCGTTTAAGACGTTTCGTTTCGAAAGACTCCACTGGGGCGCGATCAGGAGCTTGCGGGGACCGTCTCCGGTGACCCGGTGGAGGCAGATATCCGGAGAAAGTGCAGCGATACAGCTTGTCAGCAGATCGAGATATTCTTCCTGTGTCAGTACAGGAAGCTTTCCGGCTTCATAAAGCAGGGCAAGATCTGTTCCCTTTAAAATATGGAGAAGCTGCAGCTTGACACCAAAGGGATGCACCTGATTGACGGCACGGATGCTTTCCAGCAGGTCAAGCCGGGTTTCCCCGGGGAGTCCGAGGATCAGATGGACGATAAAGGGAAGCCTTCTGGCATGGAGCTTTGCTGCAGCATCATAAAATACGGAGGTCGGATATCCCCGGCGGATCCTTGCTGCAGTGTGGTCATGAATGGACTGCAGACCAAGCTCGATCCAGATAAACCGGTCAGGATACAGCAACCGGAGGCGGTCAAGTCCCTCCAGAATGATATCGGAAAGACAATCCGGGCGCGTCGCAATGGAAATGCCTGCGACCTCCGGGGAGGAAAGTGCTTCTTCATAACAGGAAAGCAGTCTGTCCGGATCGCCATACGTGTTGGTATATGCCTGAAAATAGGCGATCAGAGACGGCTTGCCGGGTTCCGGTATCCATTTGGAGGACAGAAGTGACTTTGCCTGAGTTAACTGGTCTGTTACAGAAAGCTGCCGGGAAGCGGCAAAATCGCCGCTTCCGCCTGCAGAACAGAAAATACAGCCTCTTGTATCGAGGGTGCCATCCCGGTTGGGACAGGTACAGCCGATATCCAGCGCAGCCTTGTAAAGCTTCCGTCCGTATGTATTTTTACACCAGGCGTCCAGCGAATAGTAGGGCTTCTGGTGCCAGAGATCAGCGGATGTTTTTCTTGACTGCATCTGCAACAACGTCCGCAACTCTGGGATCGAATGCCTCTGGCATGATATTGTTTTCGTTTAATTCTTCGTCAGAAACGAGGGCTGCGATGGCATTAGCGGCAGCCAGCTTCATTTTATCGGTGATCTGTTTTGCATGTCCTTCCAGAGCACCGCGGAAGATGCCGGGGAATGCGACAACGTTGTTTACCTGGTTCGGGAAATCGCTGCGTCCGGTGCCGACAACGCGTGCCCCTGCTTTTTTTGCGAGATCAGGCATGATCTCAGGAACGGGGTTAGCCATTGCAAACAGGATAGCATCGGAATTCATGGAAGCCACCATCTCTTCCGTCACAATACCTGGAGCGGAAACGCCGACGAAAATATCAGCACCCTTTAAAGCATCTGCAAGGGAACCGGTTTCGTGAGCCAGATTGGTGCGTTTTACCATCTTTTCCTGCATCCAGTTTAAGCCCTCTGCGCCATCGCAGAGAATGCCGGATTTATCGCACATAATGATATTGGAAAAGCCGTAGGTTATCAGCAGGCGGGTGATGGCAACTCCTGCACTTCCTGCGCCGTTTACAACAACGCGGCAGTATTCCTTTTTCTTACCGACTACCTTTAGGGCATTGATGATGCCGGCGAGTACGACAATAGCAGTTCCGTGCTGGTCATCGTGGAAAACAGGGATATCCAGAGTCTCTTTTAAGCGCTCTTCGATTTCGAAGCAGCGGGGTGCACTGATATCTTCCAGATTGATGCCGCCAAAAGCGGGAGCAAGCCAGGTAACAGCTTTGATGATCTCTTCCGTGTCCTGAGTATCCAGGCAGATGGGAACTGCGTTGACACCGCCGAATTCTTTAAATAAGACAGCCTTGCCTTCCATAACGGGCATAGCGGCCTTCGGACCGATATTGCCGAGTCCCAGTACGGCGGAACCGTCGGAAACAACAGCTACAGTGTTTGCTTTCATCGTATAGGTGTAAGCGGCAGCCGGGTCTTTTGCAATGACCTTACAAGGCTCCGCAACGCCGGGAGTATAGACAAGTGCAAGGTCTTCACGGGTGCGGACGGGTGTTTTGGAAACGGTTTCAAGCTTTCCCTGCAGCTTCGCATGCAGTTCCAGCGCTTTTTCCTGATTTGTCATTTGATTTGCCTGCTTTCTTTTTTATTTAATAAGGAATGATGATGTCGGGGCATACGCGCCATTCGTAGCTCTCTGTATATCATCATATCTGATTTATTTGAGTGAATCAAGGAAAAAATCTTCCTATTCTGTTTTGAGTGTGGTACAATGAGCGAAACAGAAGGAGACGTTTGACTTGTGTCTCCGATGTGTAATAAAATTCACTAAAATGACAGGCACTTTTGATTTCTGACAAAAGACCGCTGTTTCCCGGATCGGGATGTTCTGGCGCATTTCAAAAAGATCGTTTCATGTAGAATTCCGTATGAAAATCAGGGACGAATCACGATGGCAGTAAAAGGAGTAAAGATTGAAAAATAAAAATTTTCAATCGCGAGATTTGTGTCTGCGCGCACTTGACACAAACTCGACATGCGCAAAAAGCGTGCGCAGAAATGAGAGGAAAAAATGATAAGAGAAAAATATGAATCTCTGGCAGTGCATGATCTGAAGGAGATTGCAAAAGCAAGGGGGATAAAAGGACTTTCTACAATGAAAAAGGCGGAAGTCATTGATGCGATGCTGAGGTTGGATGCCCAGGAGAATGCAGAAATCAAAACAGAACGCAGCGTCCCGGAGAACCGCCCGGCAGAGAGCAAGGATGCCCCGGAGAAGGACGCGGCAGAGCGCAAGGATGCTCTAAAGAGGGACGCAGCAGAGCGCAAGGATGCCCCGGAGAAGGACGCAGCAGAGCGGGAGGATGCTCCGAAGAGGGATGCGGCAGAGCGCAAGGATGCCCCGGAGAAGGGCGCAGTGGAAAAGCAGGATCCTCATGACGGTGGGACAGAACCGGAGAGCAAAGCAGGGGATCGGGAGGAAAGGCGACAGCAGAGAACAGGAAAGCGCTTCATCAGCAATGGTTCTTATCATAATGGACGGACAGGAAGCCGCGACAACAATGGTGTGCGGGAAAATACTGCAGCTGCAGCGCCCCGTGCTGCTGCGCCTGTGGCAGAAGAGGCACAGAACCGTGTGAGCGCGCCTGCACCTCGTTATAATGAGCGCTACAACAGTCCGTATAATCGCGGAACTGCACCGATCCAGAGTCCAGAGGACGACAAGTTCCCGACAGAGCTGGACAGCGGCATCACGGTAAAGGGTATCCTGGAGGTCATGGCTGAGGGCTATGGCTTTATCCGCTCGGATAATTATATGCCGGGAGATAATGATATTTACGTGGCACCCAGCCAGATTCGTCGGTTCAATTTGCGGACAGGCGATATTTTAGAGGGAAATACCAGAGTGCGGACACAGAATGAAAAATTCTCTGCCCTGCTTTATGTCAAGACGATCAATGGTTATACCACAGAGGAAGCATCCAGACGAAGCAACTTTGAAGATATGACGCCGATCTTTCCGAACAGCAGACTGAAAATGGAACGCTTCGGCTGCCCGGTGGCGATGCGGGTCATGGATTTGTTAAGCCCCATCGGTAAAGGACAGAGAGGTATGATTGTGTCCCCGCCGAAGGCTGGTAAGACAACCCTATTAAAAGAAGTGGCCATGTCGGTAAAGAAAAATTATCCGAACCTGCATCTGATCATTCTCCTGATCGATGAACGTCCGGAGGAGGTAACGGACATGAAGGAGACGGTGGCAGGGCCGAATGTTGAAGTGATCTATTCCACGTTTGACGAATTACCGGAACATCATAAACGAGTTTCCGAAATGGTTATTGAGCGTGCAAAGCGTCTGGTCGAGCATAAACAAGACGTTATGATCCTGTTAGACAGTATTACCCGTCTGACCCGTGCCTACAACCTGGTGGTTCCGCCCAGCGGACGTACCCTGTCCGGTGGTATTGACCCGGCGGCATTGCATATGCCGAAGCGCTTTTTTGGTGCAGCCCGCAATATGCGCGAGGGCGGAAGCCTGACGATTCTGGCCACTGCACTGGTGGACACCGGATCCAGGATGGACGATGTCATTTACGAGGAATTTAAAGGAACCGGTAATATGGAGCTTGTGCTGGATCGAAAGCTGTCTGAACGCAGAATTTTCCCTGCCATCGACATCCCCAAAACCAGCACGAGAAGAGAAGATCTGCTGCTGAGTGCAGAGGAGATGGAAGCAATCAACGTGGTGCGCCGCGCGTTGAATGGTATGAAATCCGATGAAGCTGTGGATAAGGTGCTGGATCTGTTTGCAAAGACGAAAACCAATATAGAGTTTGTGCAGACGGTGAGAAAGATGAGATATCTGTAAAAATACAGCGCATGCAATAAAAGTTACAGTTCACACGCGCCATTCGCAATACAATAGAATGCTCGCTCTGCGAACATTCTATTGTCATGAACCGCGTCTTCGACGCTCTCCGCTGCTTCGCAGCTCATTTTTTATCCGTTCATTGAAAAATCAGCACCGAATGTTCTTCTTTTTCAAGGAAATCAAAAAAATACTTGCATAGGGCAAAAGTTTATGCTATATATAGTTGCATAAAATATACAACGAAAGGAAAGCGAACGATGAAGCTGCAGGAAACACTGGAACATCTGAATTTTTCAAGGCTGGAAGCACAGATTTATATGGCATTGATCGGTTCTGAGCCCATGTCTGCCTATCAGCTGGCAAAAAAAATCGCAATTGCACGCCCTTCTATTTACAATGCGCTGGAGCACATGCTGGATAAGGGGATGGTGGAGCTGGTTCCGGATCAGACAGCACTGTATGCCGCCCAGGAACCGGAGGTGCTTTTGGGGCGGATGCAGGCGGAAATGACAGCAAACCTTTCTCTCGCCAGGCAACAGCTGAAAGAATATGAGACGGCGAAGCAGCCGGAGGTGCATTTCGTATTCCGGGGCTTTGAAACGGCGATGGCAAGGGCAGGGAAGCTTCTGGAGGATGCCCGGGAGGAGGTTTATCTGAATGCAGATTTTGATCTTTCCTGTTTTGCAGAGACCTTCCATCGGCTAAAGGAAAAAGGCGTGCGGATCGTTGCGTTTTCCTTTTATGATCTGGGACTGAACCGGGAGGATGTGGAGTTTTATACCCACGGAGGAATGCTGACAGCACATCAGCCCTCCCGTCTGATGCTTGTGACAGACAGGCAGATGACACTGACAGCGGACTGCGGTGCATTTGCCAACTGGAGCGGTACGGTCAGCAACAATGGGCTGATGGTGAAAATTTTGTCGGAGCATATTCAACACGACATCACCTTACTGCAGCTGCAGGAAAAGTATGGACTGGAAATGTATTGAAATGAGATCGGCTGCAGTTTAAAAGGATGCAGCCTGGAAAAAGGAGGTCTGAACATGATTCATTTAGAAGCGGTTTATCATAGAGCGTCACAGCAGTTTTGCTATGCATTGAATGAGGAAATTTTGATGGTAGGGCTGCAGACCGGAGAAGAAGTGGAACAGGTTTGGATTCATTATGGCGACCCGTTTTCTACTGGTATTCTGGGCGGAAACGAGGCTTGGGAAGGCAGTCGGGAGGAGATCGTGACAAAAATGCGTCTGCCCCAGCACCTCTGGTGGGAAATTCCCGTGCAGCCTCCCTATAAACGGTGCCGGTATTTCTTCGAGCTGCAGGCAGGAGCAGAACGGGTCTTTTATTTTGAGGATGGCTTTCATTCGCCAGAGGATGTGAAAAACGGACAGCTGGGACAGTGCTTTACGTTTCCGTGGATGAATTCGGTGGATATCAACGTGACGCCAAAGTGGGTGCGGGAGACGGTCTGGTATCAGATTTTTCCGGAGCGCTTTTGCAACGGCAACAAAGAAAATGATCCGGACTGGGTAAAGCCCTGGGGATACCATACCGTAAGTAATCTCGATTTTTACGGCGGCGATCTGGATGGAATTCGTCAGAAGCTTCCTTATTTACAGGAGCTTGGTATTACCGGACTGTATCTGACGCCGGTGTTTGAATCTCCCTCAAGTCATAAATATGATACGACAGATTACCGGAAAATCGATCCGGGCTTCGGAGATGAAAAGACTATGAAGCTGCTCGTTAAGGAGGCTCATGACAGAGGCATCCGCGTGATGTTGGACGGTGTATTCAACCATTGCGGCAGTAACTTTTTACCGTGGCGGGATGTGATGGAAAAGGGGCCTAAGTCCCCCTATTATGACTGGTTTATGATCAATCGCTGGCCCTGTCGGGAGCAGGAGGGCAGCACCCGGGATGGACGCTATTATTCCTTTGCCTTTGCGGAGCGGATGCCAAAGCTCAATACGAGTGAAAAAAAGGTGCGGGACTATTTTTTGGATACCGTTCGTTATTGGATTGAGACATTTGACATTGATGGACTTCGGTTAGATGTTGCAAACGAAATTTCCCATCTGTTCTGCCGTGAGCTGCGGCAGATGACAAAGCAGTTAAAACCGGATTTTTATCTGCTGGGGGAAATCTGGCATGACGCAATGCCGTGGCTTGGCGGGGACGAATTCGACGCCGTTATGAACTATCCCTTTGCTGCAGCCATCCGGGAGTTTTGGTATCAGCCGGAAAAGACGAAATCGGATTTGGAAGAGGCGATTCATGAAAATCTGGTGCGTTATATGCGTCAGACGACAGAGGTTTTGTTTAACCTTATGGATTCCCATGATACAGATCGGCTGATCCATCAGACTGGCGGAAATCAGGATCTCTTTTTCCAGCAGCTTGCAATGCTCTTTACAATGCCTGGAAGTCCCTGTATCTATTATGGGACGGAAATCGCGATAGAGGGCGGCGCTGACCCGGATTGCAGACGCTGTATGCCCTGGGATCAGATCGAACAGGGAAACTATGCAGAGATTACGGAGCAGGTAAAGCAGCTGATAGCCCTTCGAAAAGAGCCTGCGGCCCGCAGCATGGAAATCACATTTGAAAATAATAACAGCTCTGACCGGGTGGTGGAATATGTCAAAACCGGGGCAGAGGGCAGCAGGCTTCGGGTTGTGTTGAACGCATCCGGAAAAGAGACCGATGTGGAGACAGAGGGCAGCGTGCTGTTTGCAAGAGGTTATGAGAATGGGGTGCTGCGCGCAGGCGGCGCATTGGTGGAACGGCTGTAAAACAAGGATTTCCGGTCAAACCGCAGCGAAAGAGGACAAAAATTTCACCAAAACTTTACCGGCATGTATATTGACAGAAGACTTTGCATATGATAACCTTACTGCTAAACAAAATTCCCTGTGAGGGAGTAGCGAGCGCAGCAAGTGCAGCTGCCGGGATGGAACAGAGCCGGCGGATCGCCTTTGCATCAGCGTAACAAGTCAACAACCCCGATCCTATGCCGATCTGGCTTGTTTTAAATTGCGAGACTCAGATACTGTTTTCTTTTTGAAAAGCAGTATTTGGGTCTTTTGTGATTTAAGACAATAGAGCGATCACGAAGTGTGAGATCTATTGTACGAAAAACACCATCGGGAGGAAAAAGAATGAAGTATTATTGTGAAGACTCACAACAGGTACTGCAGGAGCTGAACAGCCAAAAAAGCGGCCTGACGGAAAAAGAAGCGGCAGAGCGGCTTTTGCAGAACGGGGCAAATGAGTTAAAAGCGGCGAAGGGAAAATCCCTGCTGCGCCGGTTTGCGGAACAGGTGGCGGATCCGATGATCGTGATCCTGCTGGCGGCAGCGGCCATCAGCGGTGTGCTTGCAGTCCTGGAAAATGACAGCTTTGCGGATGTCATCATTATTCTGGCAGTGGTCCTGATCAATGCCGTGCTGGGTGTGTATCAGGAAAGCAAGGCGGAAAAGGCGATCGAAGCGCTGCAGGACATGGCAGCGGCCACCTCAAAGGTTGTGCGGGACGGGAAAATGTCCTCGATTTTGAGCAAAGACCTTGTGGTGGGGGATATCATCTGTCTGGAAGCAGGGGATGCGGTTCCGGCGGATGCAAGGATTCTGGAAAGCGCAAGCCTGAAAGCAGAGGAAGCTGCACTGACAGGAGAATCCGTGCCGGTCACGAAGCTGATCGATCAGATTTTTTTGGCAGACGGGGAACGGGATGTGCCCCTGGGCGACCGTAAAAATATGGTCTATATGGGAAGCACGATCGTATATGGACGTGCTGTGGCAGTCGTAACGGCCACCGGTATGGATACGGAAATGGGAAAAATTGCGGATGCGCTGTCTCAGGCACAGGAAGGACAGACACCGCTGCAGAGAAAACTGACACAGCTTTCGAAGGTGTTGACAAAGCTGGTGATCGGAATCTGCGTGCTGGTTTTTGCGATTCAGATGATCCGGGCAGGCAGCCTGAATTTTGAGGTTGCGCTGAACTCCTTTATGATCGCGGTTTCCCTTGCAGTGGCGGCGATCCCGGAAGGACTTGCGGCAGTTGTGACAGTCGTACTTTCCATCGGTGTAACGAACATGTCAAAACGAAACGCGATTATCCGCCGGCTGACTGCAGTGGAAACCCTTGGCTGTGCCCAGGTGATCTGCTCGGATAAGACCGGAACGCTGACGCAGAACCAGATGACAGTTGTAGATTCCTTCGGAGCAGAAGAGAAGGAGCTTTCGGCAGCAATGGCACTGTGCAGTGATGCAGAGCTGGATGCAGACGGTAACGTGACAGGAGAACCGACGGAGGCTGCCCTGGTTGTCTGGGCGAACCGGATCGGGCAGGATAAGAATCTTTTAAAACAGAGTATGCCCCGTGTGATGGAGGCTCCCTTTGATTCCGGACGGAAAATGATGTCCACGATCCATAAACGTAAGGACGATTATATTCAGTTTACAAAAGGGGCGCCGGATGTGGTTCTCACTCGTTGTGCATTTTATCTGGAGGATGGACAGCTTCTGCCCATGACAGAAGAATATCGGAAAAAGGTTTTGCAGGCAAATAAGTCCATGGCAGATCGGGCACTGCGTGTGCTGGCATGCGGACAGAGAGTCTGGACGAAAAAACCGGAAAGCGAGGATGCGGATCTGCTGGAGCAGGAGCTTTGCTTTTTGGGACTGTGCGGCATGATTGATCCGGTGCGTCCGGAGGTAAAGGCAGCAATTGACGAATGTCGGGAAGCGGGTATCCGACCGGTTATGATCACGGGCGACCATGTGGATACGGCAGCAGCGATTGCAAAAGAGCTTGGTATTTTACAGGATGGCAGCCTGGCAGTGACCGGAGCAGAGCTGGAAAAAATGGACGATGCAGAATTTGCAGAGAAGTTCCGGAACATCAGCGTTTATGCCCGCGTACAGCCAGAGCACAAGACCCGTATCGTAAACGCCTGGAGAAATGCCGGCTATGTGACGGCAATGACCGGTGACGGCGTTAACGACGCGCCCTCCATCAAGGCTGCGGACATCGGCATCGGAATGGGCATCACAGGAACGGACGTTACCAAAAATGTGGCAGATATGGTGCTGGCGGACGATAATTTTGCAACGATTGTCGGCGCGGTGGAAGAGGGCCGCAGAATCTATGACAACATCCGGAAGGCAATCCAGTTTCTGTTAGGCTCCAATATGAGTGAAGTGCTGAGTATTTTCTTTGCGACACTTCTGGGCTTTACGATTCTGCAGCCGGTGCATCTTCTGTGGATCAATCTTGTAACGGACTGCTTCCCGGCGCTGGCACTTGGTACGGAAAAGGCAGAGCCGAACATTATGAAGCGCAAACCCAGAGATGCGAAGGCCGGGATTTTTGCAGATGGAATGGGCTTTGATATTGCTTATCAGGGACTTTTGGTAACAGCACTTGTCATGGTTTCCTATTTTATCGGACATTTCATGGAAACCGGAGAATGGACCATCACAAACAGCGCCCATGGCACTACGATGGCGTTTGTCACAATGTCAATGGCGGAAATTTTCCACAGCATGAATATGCGTTCCCAGAGAGGAAGTATTTTCAAGCTTGGCTCGAAAAACTGGCTTCTGCTTGGAGCGGCAGTGGTTTCGCTGCTTGCAACCACTGCAGTGTGTGAGATCCCGCTGCTTGCCGGGGCATTCGGCTTTACGAGTGTGGAGCCTGCAGAGTATCTCGTTGCACTACTTTTGAGTGTGCTGGTAGTTCCCATCGTGGAGCTTGTAAAGTGGATCCAGCGGCGCAGTGCGAAACACGAGGACTGATCGGCGCAGGTTGAATCACAGAACTGTAACCTGTTTAGAGTCAACAGATGCGAATATACGCAACTGTTGACTCTGTGCTTTTTACGGGATATAATTGGAAAGAGCTGCAGCTGTTGAAACCAACAGACTGCAGGTTTATCAGGATGCGGCAGGCTGCAGACAGCACTGTAGTATCCCAAGAGAAGCGAGAGGGACAGGCATATGAGCAAAAAGATTATTTTAACGGGGGATCGCCCCACAGGACGTCTTCATGTGGGCCATTATGTAGGCTCTTTGAAGGAGCGTGTAAGACTGCAGAATTCCGGTCAGTTTGACGAGATTTATATTATGATTGCGGATGCACAGGCGTTGACAGACAATGCAGAGCATCCGGAAAAGGTACGTCAGAACATTTTACAGGTAGCGCTGGATTATCTGGCATGCGGCCTTGATCCGGAAAAGGCAACGATTTTCATTCAGTCGATGGTTCCGGAGCTGACAGAGCTGACCTTTTACTATATGAATCTGGTAACGGTTTCCAGAGTACAGAGAAACCCTACCGTTAAAGCAGAGATCCAGATGCGTAATTTCGAAGCAAGCATTCCGGTTGGATTTTTCTGCTATCCCATCAGCCAGGCTGCGGACATCACTGCATTCCGTGCAACCGCGGTTCCGGTTGGCGAAGACCAGCTGCCGATGCTGGAACAGTGTAAGGAAATCGTACATAAGTTCAACAGCGTTTATGGGGACACCCTGACAGAGCCCGAGATCATCCTGCCCTCCAATAAGGCATGCTTAAGACTGCCCGGCATCGACGGCAAGGCGAAGATGAGCAAATCCCTTGGCAACTGTATCTATCTGTCTGACACAGAAGCAGATGTGAAGAAAAAGGTTATGAGCATGTTCACAGATCCGAATCATTTGCGTGTGGAGGATCCCGGCAATGTAGACGGAAACCCTGTATTTATCTATCTGGATGCGTTCTGCAGACCGGAGCATTTTGCAGAGTTTTTACCGGATTACCAGAATCTGGACGAATTGAAAGCACATTATCAGCGGGGCGGTCTGGGCGACGTCAAAGTGAAGAAGTTCTTAAACAACGTTATGCAGTCTGAGCTTGCGCCGATCCGTGAGAGAAGAAAATACTGGGAAGAGCATCTGACGGATGTTTACGACATTCTGAAAAAGGGCAGTGAGGTTGCAGAAGCAAAGGCTGCGGAAACCTTAAAGGATGTCAAGGCAGCGATGAAGATCAATTACTTCGAGGACAGCAGCCTGTTAAAGGGCGAATGAAAAATGTCTGCGTGTTTCGCGGAAAAATAAAGGATTATCGGAAATAATCAGGGCGTGTGAAGGATGAGAAATCATTTTTTGCACGCCCTGATTTTATTCTGCGGCAACACTGCGACTGAGATGACAAATCCGCTTGCATCCATCGGTGCGATGGGATATCATTTTGGAAATACAGTCAATAAGGAAGACCTCCGGATGTGATATTCCTCCGATGTCCAAATGGGATAATAATCCCACGATATGCGACTATCGGGCAGGATTGTGGGAGTGCGCAGCACGGAACAATCCGCAGGCATCAAGGTCGGGGGCTTTTGACCCCGACATCATATGAAGCAAAGGACAAATAGGAGACCGGACTGTTGGCTGGCAGGCAGAAAACAGACGGTTCGGAGCCTGTTTGACAGGATAGAATAAAAATGACAGACAACAGAGAAAAAATCCGTTTTTGGATCAATGGAGAAGCTCTTTTCACAGAGCTGGGAACAACAGTCAGCAGTTTGCTGAAAAAATCACATGGTGTGGAGATGCCCTGCGGCGGACGGCATGCCTGTGGAAAATGTATGGTGTATGCGGAAGGAAGTTTTGCAGCTCCGTCTGAGACGGAACAAAAACTTCTTGGAGCAGAGCGCCTTGCGCAGGGAATCCGTCTTGCCTGCTTTCTGGAAGCAGTGCCGGACGGGAAAATCGATGCGCTGCGGCAGGAAGCAGACGGGGATGAGACCATTTGTGTAAGCACGCCGTCTGCACCGACAGTTGCCTACGCCGCCAGCATGTCGCCTGCTCCGCCGTCAGAGCGCGCCAGTGCAGCGCAGCCGTCAGAGCACACCAGCGCTGCGCCGTCTGCAGAAGCTGCGCCCGGCGCGCGGCACTACCGTCATCTCGGCGCGGCGGTGGATATCGGTACAACGACAATTGCAGCCGTCCTCTATCGGGAAGGCCGGGCTGTCGGAACGATGGGTGCATGGAATCCGCAGTCCGTGTTCGGCGCGGATGTCATCAGCCGGATGGAAGCTTCTCTGGAGGGAAAAGCAGATAAACTTGCGGCAATCGTCCGGGAGGCAGTGTCGTGCCTGCTTACGGAGCTGGCAGAACACGCAGGAGAAAGTGCAGAGGCCATTGAGACAGTTATCATTACCGGAAATACGTCGATGCTGTATTTCCTGACGCAGAAGGATCCCAGATGCCTGTCAAGGGCGCCGTTTGAAGCGGACGAGCTGTTTGGCTGGTGGACGATAGGAGAAGCACTGGATTTGAGCTGCCGGAAAGCAGACGTATATCTTCCGCGCTGCATGTCTGCGTTTGTCGGTGCGGATATTACGACAGCGATTCTTGGATCGGGTCTTACAGAAACGGACCGCATACCCGGAGCGGAGGGCAGCCGCAAAGAAGCTGCGGCAGCAATTGACACGAATGTCAACTGCGGAGAAATGGATGGCGTCTCAGCCGCGCGCAGCGGCAGATCCCGGCTGATGGTGGATGTGGGGACGAACGGAGAGATTGTCCTGTTTCATAGGGAACGCCTGATTTGCTGCGCGACAGCGGCGGGACCGGCTTTTGAGGGCGCTGGGCTTTCCTGCGGCATGCGAGGTGTGGCAGGTGCCATTGACCATGTGAACTGGGAAAACGGCAGCTGGAAGGTACATGTGATTGGCGACAGGGAGGCTTCTACAGCAGAGGGCATCTGCGGCAGCGGCGTGATCGACGGTGTGGCAGGATTGCTGGAAAGCGGATTGCTGGAGGATACCGGTTATCTGGAAGAGGATGTATGCTTTGCTGGAAACGTCGGTCTGACTGCAGAGGATATTCGTGAGGTTCAGCTTGCCAAGGGAGCGATCCGGGCAGGAATGGAGACACTTTTGGCGGAGGAAAAAATAGATGCTGCCGGGCTGGAAGGCCTGTATGTGGCAGGTGGCTTTGGCTCCTATATGTCGGCCAAAAGCGCAGAAAGAATCGGACTTTTTCCCAAAATTGACCTGTCTCGTATTAAAATTTGCGGAAACGCGGCACTGGCGGGTGCGGTAAAGATTCTGCATGACCGCAGGATGGAAAAAGAAGCAACAGCACTGGCAGAGCGGGCAAAGACCATCAATCTTGGAACGAGTGCGAAATTTCAGGAATTTTATATGGAATATATGATGTTTGATGAATAGAAAGGAAGAAAGCGTTCGGTCTTGGATTCGGAGCGATGTGCTCGATTCCCTATCTGTTTATCGGGGGAATCCATACTGCAGTTATGTGAGGAACGATTCTATGGAACGATTTGTCTTAAAAAATTGCTGGCTTGGAAGAATTCTCCCTACCGCAAGCCTTTAATCTTGAAGGGTGTACGTCAGGTGGGTAAGACTTGGATTCTGAAAGAGTTCGGCGGACGCTGTTATGAAAATACAGCTTACTTTAACTTTGATGAAATGAAGAATATAAGAAATTTTTTGAAGTCATGCCCCGTTATTGGAGTCAGAACAACCCGCCTTACGAAGTTGATTTCCTCATTCAGCGGGAGAACGACATCTTCCCAGTGGAGGTCAAATCCGAAGCTGGATGATGATGTGCTGAACATTCCGCTATTCATGGCAGATCAGGCGGATCGATTGATTGGGTTGGCATTGGAACCGGGTAACGCACAGTAATAGAAGTACAGAGCGGCAGTTTTCCAAATTGGATAATTTCATAAAATGCTTTTCTGATTTGCAGGATTTTCCGGAAAGGAAATCCTGCATTTTTTATATGCAGAACTTTTACAAACGATTTACGCATTCCTGATGGTGACAAATAGAAAAGAGACATAAGATGTTAACAGTTCTTTTGATGATGTGCACACAAAACTTAGAACTGCAGGAAAGGGAATAGAAAACACAACAAGAAGGAGAATGTATGAAAAAAAGGACTCGGTTGATTGCCGGAGTAATGGCAATGATGCTTACGCTTGGTGGCTGCGGCTCTGCTGCAAATACCGCAAATAAGAAAGAGGCGACTCAGACGACTGCTGAGCAGACTGCGTCTTCACAGGAGGATACAGCAGAAGCTGCAGCAAAAGAAACAGAATTGGATGTTTTGAAAATTGGTCTTGCTGCTTTGCCGACACAGTTAGATCCGGACAGATCCATCGGTATTGCCAGCATTAAGCTTTTTTATAATATTTTTGATACCCTGCTTTTCACGGATAAAGAAGGAAATATCACCGGACAGCTGGCAGATAGCTGGGAATGGCAGGATGATACAACATTAAATGTAAAAATCCGGGAAAATGTTACCTTCCAGAACGGCGAGGTATGTGATGCAGAGGATGTGAAATTTACATTTGATCGAATTTTAAGCGGCTATGGAGATGGAACCATTGCAGTATTATATGAAACACTGGATTCCGTCGAAAAGATAGATGATCTTACGGTACAGTTCAAGCTGAAAAAACCGGATGCTGCGTTTGAACAGAGACTGGGCTCTATCTGGGGAGCAAGCATTGTACCGAAGGATTATATTGAAGAAATCGGAGATGAAGCCTTTCAGACTGCTCCCATCGGTACCGGCCCGTATAAGCTGACACAGTACTCTCCTGAAAAATATGTGTTGGAGCGTTACGACGGCTTCTGGGGAGATAAGCCTGCTGCAAAGAGTATAGAATTTATTTCTTATCCGGAAGCATCTGCCCGTATGACCGCTTTGATCACAGGGGAAGTAGATATTATCAATGATGTGCCTTCTGATGCGGTAGATACGATCAATGGAACCTCCGGTGTGAGCGTGGTGGGAACCTCCATTAAAAATATCCATATATACACATTTAATACCAGAAATGAAGACAGCATTATGTCAAATCAGAAATTCAGACAGGCATTGACGATGGCAATAGACCGCCAGACACTGGTAGATACCCTTTGGTCCGGATATGCAAAGGTTCCGAATGGGCATCAGTTTGAAAGCTATGGAGATTTATATATTGAGGACTATCCCGGTGTACAGTATGATCCGGAAAAAGCTCGTGAATTAGTAAAAGAATCCGGATATGACGGGGAAGAGGTTATTTCCATCGAAATGGCGGACGGTTATTATACAAACGGCAATCAGGCAGGTGAGGCCATTGTCAGCATGCTTGCGGATATCGGCGTAAAAGCAGAAGTCGTATTTACAGACAAATTCTCCTTCAGTGCAGACATCCGGGCATGGTCCGCTGCTTCCCGGTTTGATAATCCCCTTGGTGCATTATGGCTCCTGTTTGGAACAGGCTCCGGACCGGCAAACCCGGAAACAGGAAGCTGGACACCTACAGAGGAATTTGTGGCAGCAGGAAATACACTGATCGACAGCAAGGATCTGGAAGAACAGCGGCAGGCAGCAAGAACCCTGATGGAAGTATTCGATACCTACTGCCCAGGCACTTATTTGTATCAGGCAGAAGATTTGTATGGTATCAGAGATGGTCTGGAATGGGATATGACATATTGTGAAAACCAGATCATGCCGTTCCGTGCAGGGGATCTGAAAGTTACAGAATAATGACAGGGCTGCTTCCCGGCAGATATCTGCCGGGAAGCAGATTTTGAAAGGAAGTATAGTTATTTGGAAGCTATTCTGAAAATAAAAGGGTTAAAAAGCTATTACTACTCGGGACAAAACGTAATTCCGGCAGTGGATGGAGTGGATCTTGATATTTATCCTGGTGAAATTGTCGGAATCGTAGGAGAATCCGGATGTGGAAAAAGCACGGTTGTGCGCAGCTTGATGGGATTGCTGGATCCTGTTTCCTCCAAAAGGGAGGGCGGACAGGCCATTTATCTGGGGAAGGATCTGTTTCAGATGAAGGAAAAAGAGCTTTGCCGGATAAGAGGAAAAGAAATTTCCATGATCTTTCAGAATCCCCTCTCCGCATTGGATCCGGTGTACACGATAGGAGATCAGATCGTAGAGATCATACGCATACATGAAAAAATCTCTAAAAAAGAAGCCTATGAAAAGGCTGTTTTTTTGTTAAAGCAGGTAAAAATCCCTTCACCGGAGGTGAGGATCCAACAATATCCTCACGAATTGTCCGGAGGTATGCAGCAAAGAGTTATGATCGCCATTGCATTGGCATGTAACCCGAAGGTACTGATCGCAGACGAACCGACAACGGCGTTGGATGTGACGATCCAGGCCCAGATCCTTTCCCTACTGAAGGAGCTGCGGGATCAGCTGGGAATAGCAGTCATACTGATAACCCATAATATGGGAGTAGTGGCCGCTGTCTGTGACCGTATGCTGGTAATGTATGGCGGTGCAGTAGTAGAAGAAGGAAAATGTACAGAACTGTTCGAAAATCCATGCCACCCTTACACCAGAGGGCTTCTGGCAGCAATTCCCAGCATAAAAGAGAGAAAAGAAAAGCTGTATACAATCCCTGGTCAGGTTCCAAAGATGAAAGTACCGGTACAGTACTGTCGGTTTTGCAGCCGCTGCAGCTATGCACAGGAGGTATGCCATGAGAAAGAGCCGGGTATGCAGGGGGAAAACGGACATTTATACAAATGCTTCTATACTCCGCAGCAGCAGGAAAAAGAAAAATGCGGGCCTGGAGGGGGTGCCTTGTGAAAGAGAAAATATTAGAAGTCGTTGATCTATGTAAAGAATATCCGGTAAAAAGAGGAGCACTGCTTCCAAAAGAAATTGGAATGGTACATGCCGTGAATCATGTTTCCTTTACCCTGTATCAGGGCGAAACACTGGGGATCATCGGGGAATCAGGGTGTGGAAAAACAACCCTGATCCGCATGCTGATGGGGTTGGAGGAAGCGACTGGCGGTTATGTGCAGTTCGGGGACAAAAAAATACACAGACATATGCCTCCTTTGGTTAGAAAAAATATGCAGATGGTATTTCAGGATCCCTATGCATCTCTGGATCCCCGCATGAGCATTCAGCGAATTCTGGAAGAGCCGTTACGGATCCATGAGCGGATGAGTGCAGAGGAAAAGAAATCGAGAATCCTCCCTTTGTTGGAGCAGGTGGGATTATCCAGAGACTCTCTGAAAAAATATCCCCATGAATTTTCAGGAGGACAGAGACAGAGGATTGCCATTGCCAGAGCTTTGGTGACGGATCCGCAGCTTTTATTGTGTGACGAACCAGTTTCTGCGTTGGATGTTTCTATTCAGGCACAGATATTAAACCTTTTGAAGAATCTGCAGGAGAAAAAGAAGCTGACCTATGTTTTTGTTTCACATGACATGAGCGTTATAAGCCATATCAGTGACAGAGTGCTTGTAATGTATCTCGGGCAGGCAGTAGAACTGGCGGAGAAAGAAGATCTGTTTGAGCATCCGCTTCATCCCTACACCCAGGCCCTTATGCAGGCAGTACCGATACCGGATCCCAGAGAACAGGATCAATGCAAAGTACTGGAGGGAGAGATCCCCAGTCCCATGGATTTGCCCTCTGGATGTCCGTTCTGCGCGCGTTGTAAAAAGGCACTTGCTATTTGTAAAGAGATCAGACCGCAGATGGCAGAAACGGCAGATGGACATCAGGTTGCCTGTCATTTATACACGGATGGAGGAAAGCAATGAAACGTTATATTATATTGCGTGTAGGAAAGGCGGTACTGACGATATGGGCAGTTTACACTCTGGTTTTTTTCCTTACCAGAGTAACGGGAGATCCGATTGAATGGCTGACATTGGCCGGAGCCAGTGATTCTGCAAAAGAAATCCTGCGGACAAATCTGGGACTGGATATGCCGCTGTGGCAGCAGTACATAAAATCATTTGTCGGGCTCTTTACGGGGGATACCGGAATGAGCTATTACTATGCACGTTCTGTTTCCGATCTCTTCGCAGAGCGTATGATTCCGACAATTTCATTGGGAAGCATTGTATTGGGACTTACCATTGTGATCGGAATCCCCTTGGGAGTTCTGGCAGCGGTGAAGCACAATACCCTGTTAGACCGGATCACCATGAGCAGTGCGGTGGTAGGCAGTACTCTGCCTAATTTTATATTGGGAATCCTGTTGATCTTTATTTTTTCTCTGAAACTCAGAATTTTACCAAGCGGCGGTATCGGAACTCCACAGCACTTTCTCATGCCGATAATCGCGTTGTCAGTAGGTCCCATTGCCAATGTTGCAAGACTTACCCGCAGCTCGCTTCTGGATGTGATCGGACAGGAGCATTTGGATTGTGCCAGAGCAAAGGGCATGCGGGAATGGAAGGTGGTCTTAAAGCATGGCCTCAGGAATGCGCTGATCCCGGTCATTACGATTTTAGGAGCACAGTTAAGTGCTATGATCGGAGGATCTGTTGTTGTGGAAACGGTATTCGCGTGGCCCGGGATCGGAACCTTAATTGTTTCCAGTGCACAGCAGCGAGATTTTCCTGTGGTAGTATTTGGCGTTCTGGTGATATCGGCTTCCGTAACATTTGTGAATCTTTTGGTAGACCTTTCTTATGGTTTGCTGGATCCGCGAATACGCGATCATTAAAGGATTTCAGATAAAATACAGAAATGAGGATAAGTATGCGGAACAGAAAGCTCGGTAGAAAAAGATGGATCATTCCACCGATGATAATTTTTTTAATGGTGACACTGGCAGTAATCGTTATAACGGCGCTGCTTGCACCGGTGATTGCACCGATCGATCTGGGGGCAAGTGATCTTACACAAAGATTAAAAATGCCAAAATTTAAGGATCCCACATCCCCCTATTTATTTGGAACGGATAATCTGGGCAGAGATGTTGCGATCAGATTGCTTTATGCCACAAGATCCACCATCATGATTTCCTTTACCGGCATGATCATTGCGACGGTAACTGGAACTGCATTGGGGATTCTTTCCGGACTGGGCGGAAAATGGATAGACGCGGTATTGTCTTTCTTTACAGATGTACGTTTATCTATACCAACCACATTTATCGGTATTATTTTTGCTTGTATTCTGGGGGCAAAGCCGGTTACGACAATTCTCGTTATGGCAATCACAGGATGGTCTTCCTATTGCCGTCTGGTAAGAAGTCAGATTTTTCAGCTGAAAAATGCGAAGTTTATCGAAGCGAGCCGTTCTATGGGGGCAAGCGGAGTAAAAATTGTGTTTGAGCATATTCTGGTAAATATTGCATCGCCCCTGATCGTGCAGACTACCATGGAGCTGGGGGGATTTATTTTGCTCGAAAGCACCTTGTCTTTTTTGGGACTTGGAATAGAGCCTCCCGGCACATCTCTTGGCGTGATGGTCAGTCTGGGCAGAGATTATATGCTGACGCATTGGTGGCTGGCGGTACTGCCCAGTATTATCATAGTGGTACTGATCTTAGATATTTCCCTGATCGGAGACTGGCTGAGAGATAGATTGGATCCTAAATTAAAAAATGCTTCCTGAAAAAAGAAAGGAAATGGATAAAATGTCAAAAAGAAAATTTTGCTCACACAGAGGATTTAATGCCGTTGCGCCGGAAAATACACTGCCGGCATTTGCGGCTGCGGTGGCATTAGGAGCGGATGAGATAGAATTTGATTTATGGCCGACGGCGGATGGACAGCTGGCAGTGTGTCATGATCCGTCGGTAGACAGGACGACAGACGGCAAAGGCACAATCTGTGATATGACATGGGAACAGATGAAAAACCTGGATGCAGGAAAGAAATTTCATTCGGAATATGAAGGAGTACGTATTCCTTTATTTGAAGAGGTGCTGCGGCAGTTTGCCGGTAAGGTAGTTATGAATATTCATATCAAATCCATTGGCGCTTCGGTTCTTAAAAATCGGATCATGGAGGGAAGAGGACAGGAGCTGATGGAAATATATACAGAAAATAAGCCGCTGCCGATGCCTCTTAGGGAGCCGGAGCCGATGGTGCTGAAGGATCTGGAAGACAGAGAAATTCCGGCTTATGATGAGAATACCTTTCAAAAAATCCTGCAGCTGCTGGATAAATACCAATGCAGAGACATGGTTTATATTACCGGGGAGAAGGATGTTTTGGAAACGGCATTAAAAATGGCGCCGGATATCAAAAGATGCTGTCTGGAGGGACATATGAATTACAGCATTGTGGAAAATGCCATTCGGTATCAGTGCAGCCGGGTACAATTCTGCAAATTATTTCTGACCCGGAGCATGATCGACAAGGCTCATGCAAAGGGGATGATCTGTAATTTATTTTGTTCGGATGATGCAGAAGAAGCAAAAGCCTTCTTTGATATGGGGATCGATGTCATATTAACGAATCATTTTTTAAAAACATCAGGGATTGATTGATTCTATTGGAAAAGTGCAGGATTCTGATATTGAGCAGTCCGGAGGAAAATGGTAAAATAGACAGGTCAGCAAATATACTGGCAGGAAAGAGGAATTTACTATGTGGGCATATGAAAGTGTATTTTATCAGATTTATCCCCTTGGTTTTGTCGGAGCACCGTTTGAAAATGACGGGGTGGAGACACATCGGATTTTGAAGGTGCTGGACTGGACAGATCATATCAAAAAGCTGGGGGCAAATGCGATTTATTTTTCACCGGTCTTTGAATCGGATACCCATGGGTACAATACAAGGGACTATCGTAAAATCGATTGCCGCCTCGGTTCGAATGAAGACTTTAAGCAGGTTTGCGATAAGCTTCACAGCGAAGGCATCCGGGTTGTGCTGGATGGCGTGTTCAATCATGCAGGACGCGGCTTCTGGGCATTTCAGGATGTTTTGAAAAACAGGGAAAATTCCCCCTATTTAAACTGGTTTCATATCAATCTTGGCGGCAACTCCAATTACAATGACGGTCTGTGGTACGAGGGCTGGGAAGGCAATTACGATCTTGTCAAGCTGAATTTACAGAACGAGGAGGTTGTCCAGTATCTTCTGGAAAGCGTAAGAGGATGGGTTGACGAGTTTGACATTGACGGTCTGCGGCTGGATGTCGCTTATTGTCTGGACGAAAATTTCGTCCGCCGTTTGAGAAGCTTCTGCGACAGCTTAAAGCCGGATTTCTTTCTTGTCGGAGAAATGCTGCATGGCGATTACAACCGGTTGATGAATGATTCCATGCTGCATTCTGCCACCAACTATGAATGCTATAAGGGACTGTATTCCAGCTTCAACAGTATGAATATGTTTGAAATTGTCCACTCTCTGCTGCGTCAGTTCGGCCCGGAAAACTGGACCCTTTATAAAGGAAAGCATCTGCTTAGCTTTGTGGACAACCATGATGTGACGCGAGTGGCAAGCATCCTTACCAATGAAAAGCATCTGCCGCTTATTTATGCGCTGATGTTTGGTATGCCCGGAATCCCCTGCGTTTATTATGGAAGTGAATGGGGCGCAAAGGGAGAGAAAAGCCAGGGAGATCCTGCACTGCGTGCATGCTTCGATGGTCCTCAGACAAACGGGCTGACAGAGTGGATCGCAAAGCTTGCAGAAGCTAAAAAACACTCCAATGCCCTCAATTATGGCGCATTCCGCAGTGTTGTGCTGACGAACCGCCAGTGCATTTTTGAACGCGCCGTAGATGGAGAACGGGTTTTGGTTGCGATCAATGCAGAGGAGCAGCCCTATACAGCCCACTTCGATGCAGGCTGTGGTCGTGCGGTGGATCTGATCACCGGACAGGAGCATGATTTTGGCGGCGGAAGTGAGCTGCCGGGATATAGTGCTTACTTCTGGAAATGTGAGAGATAATAGTCGAAAAGAAAAGACGTTCCCGAAACAAATCTGTTCGGGAACGTCTTTATTCAATCAGTGATCGGCATTGCGTTGTGCCGCATGTCCGGCATCTCCCTTACACAGCAGCTCGCATTCTTGCGCATTTACGCTTCTTCATCTGCCGCGCGGTCGAGCATCGTGCGCACAGCTGCGACAGCCTCCGGATCAGTCTGCCAGATCTTATATTCGCTCATACCGGGAATTCCCATAAAAACCTCCGGGTTGCGGTAGACCATCTCACTGTTTTTAATGGTCTTGCCGGACATATGGAATTGGGTCAGGGACGTTTTTTCAAGGAGAGCAGGAACCGTTTTGGCAGAGACGCCTGCGCCTGCAAGGAGATGGATTTTGCCATCAGCTGCCTGATGGAGTTTATTGAGCAGATCGACGCCGTGCAGACAGTCGGGAGCCTGACCGGAGGTCAGAATGGTCTGGATATCCAAGGAAATCGCTTCCTCAAGGGCCGCAAAGGGATCGCGGCACATATCGAATGCACGATGCAGCGTGACGGACATACCCCGGGCATGTTCGCGGAAGCGTTTCATCTGTTCGGTACACAGGGAACCGTCCGGAGAAAGACTTCCGATTACAACGCCGTCGGCTCCGGCTGCCCGAAACGCGTCGATTTCTTTACAGATGAGGGCTGTCTCATCCTCCGAGTACAGGAAATCGCCGAAGCGGGGGCGGATCAGAACATGGATGCGGATGTCGGTCTGGTTTCTGATCTGTTCATAAAGGGCGATGGTGGGCGTCGTACCGCCGATGACAAGATTAGAGCAAAGCTCGAGGCGGTCTGCACCTCCTTTTTTGGCCATACGGGCAGAATATGCGGAATCGACGCAGCATTCTAACAGGTAATTGGATGATTTCATGAATTGCTTCTCCATTTTGCAGGATTTCCCGGGAAGGAAATGCTGCATTTCTTTGTGCGGTTGTTAATGTTTTTTCGATGACCCTGGGCAGGATGCCAGCAGGATTGTTCCGTGCTGTGCACTCTCACAATCCAGCCCGATAGTCGCATATCGTGGGATTAGCATCCCACTTTTATGCTCCTATCTTGGCGGGGCAAGAAGTCAAAACGCCTTCTGCAAGCAAGCTTGCGTCGGCTTTTTTGACTTTTTGACCCTGGCATCCTATATGATACAGGATTTTTTCGTATTTACAAATGCAAAATCGGCGTAAAAAGGAAGAAAAAATTGAAATATGTACGAAATGTGAACAAAACCTTATAAAATTCATAAAATGTTTTAAAATTAGAAAAAAACTATTTACAAACCAAAAAAAAGGTGGTATCCTCACTTTCGTATTAAGGAAACGGCATAGTTTTAAAATGCCTGGTTTTGATTTAGGAGGAGAAATTATTATGAAAAAGAATTTAGTAGCAGTTTTAGCAGCAGTAGTTATGACAGCATCCATGGTAGCTTGCGGCAGCGCAGCAGCTACAGAGACAACTGTTGAGACCACAACCGTTGCAGAAGAGAGCACAGTAGCAGTTGAGTCTACTGTAGAAGAGACCACTGTAGAAGCTACAACTGAAGAAGCTACCACAGTAGAAGCTACAACTGAAGCAGCTACCACAGAAGAAGCTACAACCGAAGCAGCTACCACAGAAGCTGCAACTGAGACAGCTACCGAGACTGTTGCTGAGTAATTATACCCAGACAGCTTTGGCTGGATGTGTTTTTTCAGGCATTTGATCAGTCCTCATGTGGAAGGCACATCGGATAAAGAAAATGAAAAAGGCACCCTTTTGTATGGAAACATGCAGAAGGGTGTTTTTTTGTCTTTTCTTTTCAGGTATAATAAGAAAAAAACGTTTTCACACAGCTATTTGTGCCGCAGGCGTCACAAAGTAGCCAGGATCGCAGAGCCGAACTGGACGTTCGCCTCGCGGTTCCTTCGGCGCAAAGCGCCTGCGGAATGGAGGATTTTATGAAGCTTTTGATTGTAGTAGACATGCAGAACGATTTTGTTACAGGGAGCCTTGGAACAAAGGAGGCTCAGGCGATTGTGGAAAACGTCGTCTGCAAAATCAAAGAAACCCCGGCAGAACAGATCTATGTGACACAGGACACGCATCCGGAACAGTACCTGCAGACAAAAGAAGGACTGCATCTTCCGGTTGCACATTGCATCGAGGGAACGAATGGACATTGCCTGTGCCCGGCAGTAGAGCAGGCGTTGAAAGAAAAACAGGTGGATGCAGCGAGAAAAATTCAGAAGCCCACCTTTGGCTCCATGGAGTTGATTGAGAAACTGCGCTCGGACGAGAAAATCGTTACGGATTCGAACCTGCAGATCGAGCTGGTCGGACTTTGCACCGGAATCTGTGTGCTCTCCAACGCGATTTTGTGTAAGGCTGCATTTCCTGAGGCAGATGTGATCGTTGATGCGGCAGCGTGTGCCTGCGTGACGCCTGCTTCTCATGATACTGCGCTGGCGGCAATGAAACTGTGCCAGATTGAAGTAGAGAAGGAAGGGAAAGAACCCTGGAGAAATTAAACATAGGATCCTAACATTTTTGTTGACAGAATCAAAAAGAGTGCTATAATGAAATCAAACATATGAATAATTGTTCATATGAAAGAAAAAGCAATGGGGAACAGAAGCACCCATAGATGCTGCAAGACAGGAAGAGAGAGGATTTTATCATGAAAAAAACCTACAAAATCGACGTTGACTGCGCAAACTGTGCAAACAAGATGGAAGACGCTGCAAAGAAGACGGCAGGCGTTAAGGACGCAACGGTAAACTTCATGACCCTGAAAATGTCCGTGGAATTTGAAGAGGGCGCAGATGTAAAGACCGTTATGCAGGAGGTATACAAGAACTGCAAAAAGGTAGAGGATGACTGCGAAATCTTCCTGTAAAAGAAGACAAATCTGCAGGCTGTACCTATTATGGACAGCCTGCAGATTTGATGTTTTTACTGAAAGGGGAAAGGCATGAATAAGAAACAGAAAAAAGTATTTATCAGAATTATCGTGGCAGCAGTGCTGATGGTTGTGCTGAGCCTGCTTCCGGTAGATGGCTGGTTGAAATTTGTGCTGTTTATGATTCCGTATCTGGTGATCGGCCATGATATTTTGTTAAAGGCATGGAAAGGAATTTTAAACAGACAGGTTTTTGATGAGAATTTTTTGATGGCGGTTGCGACCATCGGCGCGATCCTCCTGGGAGATTATAAAGAAGGCGTTGCGGTTATGCTCTTTTACCAGATCGGTGAGCTGTTCCAGAGCTATGCGGTGGGTAAGAGCCGCAGAAACATCAGTGAGCTGATGGATATCCGCCCGGATTATGCGAATATTGAAAAAGAAGACGGAACACTGGAGCAGGTTGATCCGGATGAGGTTGGAATCGGCAGCGTGATCGTTGTACAGCCCGGAGAAAAGGTGCCGATTGACGGCGTGATCGAAGAGGGACGCACAAGCTTAAACACAAGCGCCCTGACCGGTGAGAGCCTTCCGAGGGAAGCCGGCGTTGGGGACGAAGTCATCAGCGGCTGTATCAACATGTCCGGCGTGCTGAAAATCCGGACGACAAAGGAGTTTGGCGAATCGACGGTATCGAAGATCCTGGATATGGTAGAAAATGCAAGCTCCAAAAAATCCAGATCCGAGAATTTTATTTCCAAATTTGCAAAATACTATACGCCTGCGGTCTGCTACGGCGCTCTGGCGCTGGCAATTTTACCTCCTCTTGTGCGGCTGCTGTTTCTTGGAATGACACCGGAATGGGGCGACTGGGTTATGAGGGCGTTGACCTTCCTGGTAATCAGCTGCCCGTGCGCGCTGGTCATCAGTATTCCTCTGAGCTTCTTTGCCGGAATCGGCGGTGCGAGCAACGCAGGTGTTCTGGTAAAAGGCTCCAACTATCTGGAAACACTTTCGGAAACCAAATATGTTGTATTTGATAAGACAGGAACCATGACGCAGGGCGTGTTCGAAGTAAGCGGTGTGCATCATTCTTCCATGGATACGGAGAAACTGCTGGAATACGCAGCACTGGCGGAATGCCATTCCTCCCATCCGATCAGCAAGAGTCTTAAGAAGGCATACGGCAAGCCCCTGGATCCGGGCCGTGTAACAGAGGTCGAAGAGATCAGCGGCAACGGTGTGACTGCGAAGGTGGACGGCGTGAGGGTTGCTGCAGGCAACAGCAAGCTGATGGAAAAACTCAGTGTGGATTGTATGGAATGTCACAGCGTCGGAACCGTTGTTCACATGGCGGTGGATGGCAAATATGCCGGACATATCCTGATTTCAGATCAGATCAAGCCTCATGCAAAGGAAGCCATCGCAGCATTGAAAAAATGCGGCGTGAAAAAGACGATCATGTTGACCGGCGACCGCCGTGAGGCAGCACGCCAGGTTGCGGAGGAGCTCGGTATTGATGAGGTACACAGCGAGCTTCTGCCCGGCGATAAGGTAGCGCAAGTAGAGAAGCTTCTGGATGAAAAAGGGGAAAAGGAAAAGCTTGCCTTTGTGGGAGACGGCATCAACGATGCGCCGGTGCTTTCCCGTGCGGATATCGGCATCGCAATGGGGGCACTGGGCTCGGATGCAGCCATCGAGGCGGCGGATATTGTTCTGATGGATGATGATCCGTTAAAGATTTCAAAGGCCATCAGAATTTCCAGAAAGTGCCTGAGAATCGTTTATGAAAATATTTATTTTGCAATCGGTGTTAAAGTGGTCTGCCTGATCCTCGGCGCACTCGGCATTGCGAATATGTGGGCGGCGATCTTCGCAGATGTGGGCGTTATGATTATCGCCGTGCTCAATGCGATCCGCGCCCTGAATGTGAAAAAGCTGTAAAGAAAATGGAGAGAACCATGCAGGAAAAAGAAGAACTGGAAATGGATCACTGTGAAGAAACGGAGGTTCATGAAGAACTGCTCAGGATCGTACAGGAAAAGCTTCCAAAAGAAGAAGAGCTTTATGATCTGGCGGAGCTTTATAAGGTATTTGGAGATTCTACCCGTATCCGGATTCTGTTTGTTTTGTTTGAAGCGGAGGTCTGTGTCTGCGACCTTGCAGCAGCCCTGCAGATGACGCAGTCGGCGATTTCCCATCAGCTGCGCATTTTAAAACAGAATAAACTGGTTAAAAGCAGAAGAGAAGGCAAATCCATCTTTTATTCCCTGGCGGACGGACATGTCCGCACGATCATCAATCAAGGACTGGAGCATATCGAGGAGGATTGAACCGATCCTGTTGTCAGAAAGAAAGCACCTCAACCGATCTAAGAAAGGTTGAGGTGCTTTTGCTTTTTTTGGAGGAGGATCCCCCTTAAGTTCAAAGATTATTTTTCTGTAAAAAACGCCACTGCGATGGCTCCGGGACCGACATGGGTTCCGATGGCGCCTCCAATGGTTCCGATGGGCAGATGATCGACATGCTCTTTCCAGATCTCTGCGCTGTCGGAAATGTATTTCTGCAGCAGCGCGTCGCTTAACCCGGTGTAGCCCAGGAAAAACGGCCGGGAAAAATCAATGCCGTCCTTCTGAATCTGCTGGATCAGGAAGTTGTTGCCCTGGCGGGAGCCCCGTGCCTTACCCAGCAGTGCAACCTCACCATCCACAACGGAGACCACCGGCTTGATGGAAAGCAGGCTTCCGGCGATGGCAACGGTTTTGGAAATTCTGCCGCCTTTTTGCAGATATTCCAGGGTATCCAAAAGAGCGATCACTCGCAGATTTTCTTTTTCATGGTTCAGGGTCTCTACGATGGTGTGGATATCTGTGCCGGCATCCTTCATGCGCAATGCATATTCCACGATGGCCTTTTCCCCGACGGCAACGTTTAAGCTGTCTACGATATAAACCTCTCCGCCGGTTTCGGCTGCGGCGATGTTGGCACTCTGCCAGGTTCCGGAGAGCTTGGAGGAGATTGTGATGATCAGTGCAATGTCGCCCTGTTCATGGATTTTTCTGATTGCAGCCTCGAAGGCATAGGGGGAAGGCTGGCTGGTGGTCGGCAGCACCTGTGTTTCGATCATCTTTTCATAAAACTGTCTGTGGGTTAAGTTGACGCCGTCCAAATATTCTTCATCGCCAAAACGGATGGTCATCGGAAGGACGGTCAGGTCTGTGCGGGAGCAATCGACGATATCCGATCCCGCGTCTGTAATAATCTGTATCTGATTCATGTGATTCGTTACCTCCATTCCGCAGGCCCATTGGGCTGCGTGGCCGATCGATTTCCCAAGTCGGCCTGGAAAGCATAACATATATTTGTTGATGTGTCAACAAAGATGGAAAAGCTACAGCACAATCGCCCTTGTGGATTTGCGAATCTCCAGAAGAGGCGACATCACACGGTGTGTCACCTGCGGATCACGGGTTTCGATCTGATGTTTCAGAATCGTGCCGGCTTCTTTTCCCATCAGATATTCGGACTGACTGATGTGGGTAAAGAAATCGGGACGCTGGGATTCTACCAGCGGTTTATCAAAGGACATCAGGGAGATATCCTCAGGAACCCGGAGGTTCATTGTGGCAAACAGGCTGTAGAGATAGGCGCAGGTAGTGGATTCTGCTGCAATAAAGGCAGTGATGCGCTCCTCCCGGATCAGCTTCATCATTTGCTTCTGATAGTGAACGTAGGGCTGATGCTTGTTGAAGAAATCCCAGATCGTAATGGAGGATTCCGGAATATTGCGTGCCTCCGCTTCCTGCAAAATGCCGTCGATACGGGAGCGAACCGTGAAGGTATTCCGCCGGGCAGAAGAGACGAAGCAGATGCGCTGATGTCCGAGGGCGTGGAGATGACGCAGACAGAGTGCACCGCCGGTTTTATTGTCCCCAATGACATAGCTGGTATCCAGACGCGGAAGATTCCGGTCGATGAGGACCAGGGGATATTTCTGCAGCAGCAGATAAAGCAGCTGCTCGCTGAAAAATGGCTGATCCTGAGGGAACAGAACGATTCCGCTGATGCCGGTGTCGATACATTTTTGCAGCAGCCGGTTTTCCAGAGAAGGATTGAAGCTCTGGAAAAGGTGACAGATATAGGAATCCATGGGAAATGCAGAAAGTATGCCATTTACCATGGATAACGAAAACTGATCGGAGATGGACGGCAGGATGCAGGCAATCTCGGTAAAAGCAGTATCAGAGGTACTGCCTTCCGGGACAGCAGGAAGCTGCGCGGAGGCAGAAGCCGGCAGCAGGACACTGGGAGCTTCCAGCGGGACCTGAGCCGCAGCAGCAAGGGGAGAAGCACTTCTGGCGACAAAAGAGCCTTTATTTGGAAAGCGGGTAATCAGACCCTCTGCCTTTAATTCGTTCAGGGCCTTGGAAACCGTAATCCGGCTGACATTGTATTTTTGCATGAATTCCCGCTCTGTCGGCAGCTTGTCGCCCGGAAGCAGCAGGCTGTTTTCGATCTGGGAACGAACATCCTCCATGAGCTGCTGATAAAGGGGTTGATTTGTCTTTTCCATATAAAATCCTCATTTCCGAAGTAATCCTTCTATATAACTTCTATATAACTTCTATTTTACTTTGCTATGTATGCTATGCTGCGGTATGCGAAAAAATCTGATAATAATAAAAAATATCCTGAAATATTTTCTTAATAGTCTGTAAAATACTATAGAAAAATGATAATTCTAACAAAAACAATACTCTTTACCGCACTACCTATAAAAACTATACCATGATTTGATTAGAAAGTCAAATTATGTTTTGCTATATTTGCTATGTCGATATCGACATAATTCACGTAGCAAAGTTATTCATAATTCACAAAATAGACATAATTTATTAAAAAAGGCTTGCAAAGTGAACAAAATGTGGTAACATAGTGTTCACAAGGGGCAAGACAAAATAAGCAAGCCTGAGATACGGATGAGACGACTGATTACTATTTGTCATGTTTGTATTGAATGGCTGGTCTTGCAAGGGAGCGCGCTCTGTGTGATGGGGAAAGGACAGAGCTGCGATCGGGGAGTGATCCACCTTACGGTATAAAAAGGAGAGGAAAACATGGCAAAAGCAATTGCAAAGCCTGCCATCAGCGCAGAGCAGAAACAGAAAAACAAGAAACAACTAAGGATACAAATAAAACGGCACTGGATGCTCTATTTGTTCCTCCTTCCCTGCATCGTCTGGCTGCTTGTATTCTGCTATACGCCGATGGCAGGCATTGTTCTTGCTTTTAAGAACTATCGGTTTGACCTCGGAATCTTCGGAAGCGAATGGGCTGGACTCAAGCATTTCAGGAAGTTCGTTACATCACCGGAGTTCTGGATGACCATTAAGAACACTCTGGTAATCACCAGCCTGAAGCTGGTCGTCTGCTTCCCGGCACCGATCATCCTGGCGCTTTTGTTAAATGAAGTAAAAGCAGAACGATTCAAAAAGACCGTTCAGACCCTGAGCTACCTGCCCAATTTCGTATCCTGGGTCGTAGTAGTACAGCTGATGACGACGATCTTCACACCCTACGGCGGTATCTTCAATGACATCCGTCAGATGATGGGAAAAGAAGCGATCTTCGTAATGGGTGAGAAAAATGCATTCCTTCCGCTGGTTGTTTTCTCAGACCTCTGGAAGAACGTAGGCTGGGGCTCTATTGTATATCTGGCAGCCATCACCGGTGTGGATCAGGAATTGTATGAAGCGGCATCCATTGACGGCGCAGGCCGCTGGAAATGTACCTTGCATATCACGATCCCGGAAATTTCCGTCACCATCGGCATTATGTTTATTATGGCAGTAGGCGGCATGTTAAACGCAGGCTATGATCAGATCCTTCTGCTGCAGCAGCCGGCAAATAATCAGATCTCTCAGGTACTTGATACATACATCATTCAAACCGGTATCCGATATGGCAAGTTTGAATACGCGACGGCCATCGGCTTGTTTAAATCCGTGTTCTCTCTGATCATGGTGGCAGGTACGAACTACCTGACCCAGAAATACGCCGAAGTAGGCTTATGGTAAAAGGAGGAGGGGAAACACATGAAAATCAAAGAGTCAAGAGGCCGTAAAATATTTAAAGTTTTTAACTACACATTCCTGGCCCTGCTGGGAATTGCAACCTTCTATCCCTTCTGGTATGTGCTGATCGCTTCCTTTAATACAGGACGTGACTTCATGCGAGGCGGCGTGTGGATCTGGCCGAGAGCCTTCACACTGGAGAACTACCAGATGGCATTTGAGGATCCGACCATCGGAACCTCCCTGCTGATCTCTGTTTCGGCAACCATCTTATCGATCGTTTTAGGATTGATCGTCACCGCACTTGCTGCCTATGCGCTGAGCATCAAGACGCTGCCGGGAAGAACCTTCATGAACTTCTTCTGGTACTTTACAACGATCTTTGGCGGCGGCATGGTTCCTTACTACATGGTGCTGCGTGACCTGAAACTGACCAGCAGCTTCTGGCTGTATGTCATTCCTGGATTATATAGCTTTTACAACTTTGTTTTGCTGAGAAGTAACTTTGCAACGTTTCCGGGAGAATTAAGAGAATCCGCACAGCTGGACGGTGCAAATGACTGGACCATCCTGAGCAGGATTTATCTTCCTCTTTCCAAGCCGATCCTGGCAACTCTGACATTGTTCATCGGTGTCGGCAAGTGGAATGACTGGTTCACAGGTGCTTACTATCAGAGTAAAGCAGCTCTGTATCCGGCAGCTACCGTATTACAGAAGATTTTAAGCGAAGCAACTGCTTCCAGCCAGATCAAGGCAGGACAGGAAACACAGCTTGGTAATGTAACAAGCTTTACCTCCCAGTCTCTGCAGATGGCATTCGTAATGATCCTGACGATGCCCATCGTTGTGATCTATCCGTTCTTACAGAAATATTATGTAAAGGGCGTTATGGTAGGATCCGTCAAGGGCTGATGCCTGAGACAAAAACGGCGACAGCTGTTATTCATGACAATGGAATGCTTACAGAGCGTACATTCTATTGTTACAACTTGAAACATACGGCAATGCAGGACGGGGGTTCCTGCAGCCGTTTGTCAATAAAAAAGGAGGACATAAGTATGAAGAGAAAGGCATTAGCACTGGTGCTGACCGCAGCAATGGCGGCTACAGCATTGGCAGGCTGCGGAAGCAGCGCAGACACTGGTTCTGCATCCACAACACCCGCTGCATCGGAGGATACAGCAAAGGATGACACAGCTGCGGCTGACACCGAAGAAGACGGTGACTATTACGTAGACGAGGACGGAAACAAGTATAAGAAGTTTGACGATGTTCAGCTGAAGATGCTGGTATGCTGGAACGGCGGCTTCAACACTGCTGACGATCAGTATAACAACGAGGTTGCAGCTGCAATTCGTGACAAGATCGGCGTTACCGTAGAATTTGAAGGAATCATGATGAGTGAAGATGAGAAGCTGAACATGATGTTCGCTTCCGGCGATATGCCCGATATGATCAATGCGCCTTACTGGGGGGGCAGCTCCGGTTCGACTGGGATCATCAAAAAGGCTGGCGCAGAAGGCCGTCTGATTGATATCAAAGACATGCTTCCCAACTATCCTAATATCTCTGATGCATGGGATGTAGGTGTTATCAGCCAGAAATATCTGGAAAATGATATCGACGATCCTTCCTTCAATGGTGCAAGATACGTTCTGCCTACCGAGGTTGCAGGTGATGTAGAAGATATCGCAATGTGGAACTACGGTGTATTCGTTCGTGGCGACGTTCCGGAAGCTCTGGGTATCGATCCTACTTCCATCAAGACCACGGAAGAGCTGCTGGACTTCATGCAGAAAGCAAAGGACTATGGCTTTAAGGATGTAAACGGCAACGATTGTATCGTTGCTACCACCTTCCATAACGGCTGGTCCTATGATAACTACTTACAGAGCTACAATGAGAAGAAGCTGACTGGCTACTCACTGGATGCTGACGGAAACGTAACTTATGATAAGTTAAGCGAAAACTATGTAAACAAGAATCTGGTTGTATGGAAGATGGTTCATGACGGACTGCTGGACAAAGAGTGCTTCACAACAACGGATGATGCTGCAAAAGAAAAAGTCGGCAACGGTACTGCACTGTTTACCTGCGCACAGTATGGTGTAACCATCGATGCAACCAAGCAGAGCGGTCTGTATGACAGCAATCCTGAAATGCGCTACACATGGGTTGGACCTCTGAACTACTCTGACGGTTCTGCACAGGTTCAGGTTGAATCCGAAGGTAGAAGCGGATCTCCTGCTATTATCTTCCCTACCACCTGCACCAACATCGATGCTGCTATGACATGGCTGGACTATGTAAACAGCAAAGAAGGCACAAAGCTGATCTGCTACGGCTTCGAAGGCGATACCTACGAGCTGAATGCAGATGGACAGCCTCGTATGACTGCTGAACTGGCCGAGCGTTATGCAACCGATTCTGATTCTGTTACCAAAGAACTGCGTCAGAGAGGTATCGGCTACATGGCAGGCAGAAGCTATGTTGCAAAGAAGAACGCCAAGTGGTTTGGCGAGTCCGCTCCTTTCGAAGCTGATGCTGAGAACGAGTACATCACCGCTTATAAGAAAGTTCATCCTGTAGAAATCCTTAAGGGTTATGCTATCGATGCTATGGCTCCTGGATATGAGAACTACTCCGACTTCTCCGAATGGGCATTCGATGATGTAAAAGAAAAAGAATACACTGAGCGTGCATTCTTCGCTGATACCGAAGAAGAAGCAAGACAGATCATTCTTGACTATCAGGAATACTTAAAGACAAACAATGGCGGTGAGATGGAGAAATTCCTGGACTACATGACCGAACAGTCTAAGACCAGAGATGACTTCGCTTACTAAGACAGAATTCAACTTATCAATGGAGACAGATTACAATATAAAATACAGAGTATAACAGGTAACGTTCTCTGAGAAATAAGGATCAGGGCGGGAAACGGAACTTAATGCAAGGAAGGATTTCATTGGATTAAGGGAAGCTTCCCGCCCTTTTTTTCATCGTATAGGAAACTTCGTTTCCATACGATAAAAACGCTCCGCGAGGATGCGCACTCGGCGCAAGGGTAGATGGTTGCTGAAGCAACCGCGCCTCGGCGCGAGAATGTGCCAAGGCACATTCTTTTTATTCATACAGAATCACATTCCGGGTGGGGACCGGATAAATGGGAGGGCTTATAAATGGCTTATATCAGATCGAAAAAAGAGGAATTGACAGGCTATCAGGCAAGCGGGGAGATCCGACCTTCGGTAGACCTTGGCTGTGACTTTATCATGGTGTACGGAATCGATCCGACAATGCCGGAGAGAATCCGTCAGTACAGAGAAAAGGGCTATGTCATCCATCTGATGACCGGTATCGCATGGGGCGAATATCAGGAATATCTGGACGGCAAGTGGGATGGCAGAAAGCACTGGGATGAAGGTCAGGTGGACAGAAACGGCAAAGACGTGATCCATAACCCGACGGTACCCTATATGGTTCCGACGGTTTCCTTTTCGGAATATCTGACAGATCGTCTGAAGGTTGCCGTAGATGCCGGCGTGGAAGCAATCCATGTGGAAGAGCCGGAGTTCTGGGATAAGAGCGGTTACTCAGAAGCGTTCAAGAGAGAATATGAAATTTATTACAAAGAACCCTGGAAGCCTCAGCATGAAAGTCTGGATGCACAGTATAAGTGCGCGAGACTGAAGGCTTATTTATATAAGAGAACCATCGACCGCGTGAGTGCGGCGCTGAAGGAATACGCAAAGGTGAAATATCAGAAGGATCTGCGCTTCTATGTTCCAACGCACAGTCTGTTAAACTACACTCAGTGGAAGATTATGAGCCCGGAGGCTGAGCTGATCAGTATTCCGACGGTAGATGGATACATCGCGCAGATCTGGACCGGTACGAGCCGTGAAGCGAACGTTTACGAGGGTGTATACAAAGAGCGTACCTTTGAAACGGCATATCTGGAGTATGGTGTGATGCAGGAGCTGGTAAAGGGCACCGGCCGCCGGATGTGGTTTTTAAATGACCCCATCGAAGACCTTCCCTCCTATACCTGGGAGAATTACGAATACAACTACAGAAGAACCGCAGTGGCATCCCTGCTGCATCCGCATATCTGGCATTATGAGATTTGCCCGTGGCCTCACCGCGTATTTGACGGACGCTACCCAAGATTCCAGCCCAGAATTGCAGAAAAGATTGAAACAAGCTTCGAGACCGACCAGTCCAAGCCGATCCCTCAGAGCTATTCAACGCTGCTGTCCGGCATGTTCCAGCTTTTCGGTGACATGGAGCAGAGCGATATCCTCTTTGAGGGAGGTACAGACGGGGTAGGCGTATTTATGTCCGACAGCGGACTGTTCCAGAGAACCTTCCCGGACGGTATCGTGGACGGCGAAGAGCTGGGCGACCGTTTCAGAGCTGCAATGCACAAAAACTCCGGGAATCCAGTGGATGAAGAAGCAGCTGCCAGGCTGATGAAGGAGATCGGGGAAAAGGATTCCCTGATGTATGACTTTATTCAGAGCGCAGCATTCCCGAACTTCTTCGGCGTGGCAATGCCCCTTGTAAAATACGGTCTGCCGATCCATCCGGTTCAGTTGGACAACGTGCGTCGTTTTGCCGGATATCTGGAGGATTACAAGTGTCTCGTACTGAGCTATGAATATATGAAACCCGATGCACCGGACGTAAACGCAGCCGTTGTTTCCTGGATCAGAGAGGGCGGCACGCTGATCTATGTCGGCGATGGCAGTGACCCGTTCCATAAGATCGACGCATGGTGGGGACAGAGAGGCTATGCAAATCCTGCGGAGCATCTGTTCGAGCTGGCCGGACTGGGGAGAGATCTCAAGGAAGGCGTACATGAAGTTGGCGCCGGCAAGATCGTTGTCTGGAAGGAGCTTCCTGCAAGAATCTGCTTAAGTAAAGAGCTGGCAGATCAGTACCGCAGCCTGGTTCAGAAGACGCTGGCAGATACCGGCATCACCTGGACCTACAGAAACGACCTGACCCTACATCGCGGACCTTATGTGATTTCTTCCGTTATGGCAGAGAGCGTAAGCGACGAGAAGAAGGTATTTACAGGCGTTTATGCGGATCTGATGACAAACGATTATGCAATTATCCATGAAAAAGATGTTGCACCGGATGATGTAACCCTGCTGTTTGATTTTTCCAAAATCGAAGGCGAAGATTTCCGTATTGTCGGAACCTCTGCCCGCGTAGAAGAAGGCGAGACAACAGAAAACGGTGTAACGCTGAGACTCAAAACCGCAGATAAGATCAAGGCATTCACCAGAGTACGCCTGCCCAAGCAGCCCACAGATATCGAGGCGATTGACGAAGACGGTGAAGCTGTTGCAGTGGAAAGCTCCTGGGATGAGGAGACAAAGACTCTGCTTGTATCTTATCAGAGCGTATCCAAGGAAGTGTGTGTAACAGGAAAATGGGCATAAAAGCGAATATTTTTAATATTCAGCATTTCAGCGTCCATGACGGGCCCGGCGTGCGGACTGTAGTTTTTTTCAAGGGCTGCAGCCTGCACTGCCGTTGGTGCCACAATCCGGAATCCATCCATGCCGCAAAGGAAATTTTACTCTATCCGGACCGCTGTATTGGCTGTATGGCATGCCGGGAGGTCTGTCCGGTGGGGGCGCAGGTCTTTGACGAGACGGGACACTGGATCGACAGAAGCAAATGTATCCACTGCTTCAAATGCTGTGAGGAATGCTATGCGGATGCACTGGTCAGCGTCGGAGAATGGCGGGATACGGACAGCATCTTAAAAGAGATTCTGGAAAATAAGGGATATTTCGATCAGTCAAAGGGCGGCGTGACATTCTCCGGGGGAGAATGTATGTTGCAGCCGGATGCTCTGACGGAGCTGTTAAAGGGCTGTCAGGCGGCAGGCGTACACACCGCGGTGGATACCGCCGGAAACGTTTTGTGGGAATCCTTTGAACAGGTGCTGCCCTATACGGATCTGTTTTTATACGACATCAAGGCGATGGATTCCGATGTCCATAAAACCTGCACCGGAGTGGGAAATGAACGGATTCTGGAAAATTTCACAAGGCTTGCGGATCTGGGAGCGAATATTTTCGTTCGCTATCCTTACATTCCGGGTATGAACGATGATCAGGTGGAAAAGATCGCAGAGTTTTTACACCGGTGGCAGCAGATCGAAGCAGAGCTTCTGCCGTACCACAAGCTGGGAAATTCCAAGTACAGGGCGCTGGAGGCACAGAACGTGTTTGAGGGGACCGTTCCGCTAAAGGACGAGGTGGAAATGCTGAAAAAGAAGTATGGATTCCAGTGATTCGATTAGAAAGGGAACAAGCTAAACTGCAAGCAGTTTAGCTGTGAGTTTGCAAAGAACGCAAACTCAGGATTTGAAAGTCACCCATGGTGACAGAAGGGGTAGTGTATGAATACGGAGAAGGCGAAGGTATCGCCGTTATACCTGCAGCTGATTGAGGGGATGCATCGGGATAAGCTAAAGATCAACGATGCAAAGCTTGCACGGCATGGGTCCATCGATATCGATGACCACGGATTTATTGATTTTCCGGAATTTACTTTTGAACCGGAAACCTGCAAGGACGGTCTGGTACACGGTTGTGCATGTATCGGGCGAAATTTCAGACGTTTCTTAAATGAAATGCCGAAATATATCAATCCCAACAGCGCGCTGGCATGCTGCTGGGTCGGCACATTTGACCGGTTCGCACCGCTGCAGATTGCAGATGCGGACAGACCCCACGAGCTGGATGAGACCATCCAAAAGTACCGCATCACCCAGGCGGGCTTCGGCGGCATGAACCATCTGTGCCCGGACATGGAGATCGGTTTAAGAGAGGGCTGGAAGGGACTTCTGGAAAAGATTCGTTATTACAGAAAGAAAAACAACCCGCCGGATCCTGATTTTTATGAGGGAGAGGAGCAGCTTGTGCTGGGGATCCTGGAGTGGGTAAAGGCGCATCAGGTTTATGCGCAGGAGCTGGCTGCAAAGGAAAGTGATCCGTTTTTGAGAGACAATTATCTGGCGATTGCAAAGGTAAACGGTGAGCTGTGCGAGCACGAGCCCCGCACCTTCCGGGAAGCAGTGCAGTTTCTGGCACATTTCCAGGCGGTGGACCGCACGTTTTATGCAGGCGGTGCGCTGGGGGCGCTGGATACGCTTCTGGAAGAATATTTTGAACGGGATATCGAAAGCGGTATCCTGACGGAAGAAGAGGCAGTCTGGATGATCGCCAGCCTGTTCTTCAACGATACCCATTACACCCAGATCGGCGGACTGACTCCGGCAGGGGATCGGGAAGTGACGAGCCGTCTGTCGTTCCTGATTCTGGATGCGATGCACCTGTTAAAGATCCCGACCAACCTGGGAATCCGTGTCCATGCTCCCATTGCGGGACAGGGACCGGAGCCGGAGATTCTGTTAAAAAGGTCGGTAGAATATACGATAGAGGATGGCTACGGTGTATGCTACTCGCTGGAAAAAGGCATCAGCGAGGGCTTTTCCAAAAACGGTTTTCCGCTGGAGCTGGGACGCATGCGTGTGAAATGCGGCTGCAACTGGGTGGCGATCCCCGGACGGGAATATCCGCTGCAGGATGTAACCCGCGTGAACATGGCAGTGGCACTGCACTATGGGTTAAAGGATCTGCAGGCGCAGGAAACCAGAGATTTGGATCTGCTCTGGGAGCGCTTCACTTATCATTTGCAGGCGATGGTGGAATGCGTTAAGGCCGGCTATGACAAGCATTACGAGGTGATGCAGAGAAACCGCCCGGAAATCGTTCTGAATCTGTTTATGCACGGTCCGATCGAACGGGGCTTGAACTGCTCCAACGGCGGCGTGGACATTCTGGATCTGAATATCGACGGCATTGCGCTGGCCACCGTAGCAGATTCCTTTGCGGCGATCGAACAGCGAGTTGTAGAAGAGAAGAAGCTAACCTGGGATCGACTCTTCGAACTGTTGGATACCAACTATGAGGGCGCAGAGAGAGAACGCCTGATGCTCAAAAACATCCGCCGTTTCGGTTCTCCCGGTTCCCGCGCCCAGGACTGGGCAGTACGCATCCGGGACTATTATGTAGCACTGTGCAAGGGCGCTCCGACCAGGAAGCATCATCTGATGATCGTTCCCGGCCTGTTCTCCCACGGAGATGTGTATGCCTATGGAAAGACGCTGGAGGCAACGCCCAACGGCCGATTTGCAGGAGATGCGATTTCCCATTCTTCTGAACCGGACCCCGGCTTTGCAAGAGGCGTGGATACGTTCTCCCCTGTTTTAAAGGCGAATGCGGTAGCGCTGACACAGGCAGGATATGGCAACTCTGCTCCGCTGCATCTGGATATCGACACCGGACTGATTCAGCATTCCGGCGGTGTGGACGCCCTCGTTGCACTGATCCATGCGCATGAGCAGGCAGGTGGTACGCTGATCAATATGAACTGCGTATCCAAAGAAAAACTGTTAAAAGCGCACGAAGATCCGAAGGCTTATCCGGATCTGGTAGTGCGTGTCACAGGATATTCGGCATTTTTCGCATCGCTGTCCAAAGAATACAGACAGCAGATCGTAGACCGTTTCCTGGACGAATAAAATCAAGAGGAGGATACAAGTTATGACACTCGCAGAAAAATTTACCCGGCTCAAGACCTCCGTCGGCGGCAACCGGGAAAAAATGCACTTTGAGGACACCTTCGGCATGCCGAAGGAGGAGCAGGCGCACATCACCCGCCCCGGCCGCGCGAACGCAAGAATCCTTGCAGAGCTGGAATTTGCCCTTCATTTATCCGAGGCAGAAAACGGCAAATACGACGCTGCTTTGGAGGAAGCGCTGGATTATCTGCTGGAAAAACAGCAGACCGAGGGCGTACTGACCGATCAGGCCTGTGAAGAGGCAGAGGAAATCCTTGAGCCGATCGCAGAGGAAGCAAAATCCTATGAGCTGATCCTGGCAGCCCATGCGCATATTGACATGAACTGGATGTGGAGCTTCAACGAAACCGTTTCCATCGTTCTTGCAACCTTCCGTTCGATTTTAAATATCATGGATCAGTATCCGGAGTTCTGCTTCTCCCAGTCTCAGGCTTCTGTATACAAGATTGTGGAAGAATATGATCCGGAGCTGATGGAGCGCATCAAAGCCCGTATTGCAGAGGGACGCTGGGAAGTAACCGCCTCTGCATGGGTAGAGACAGACAAGAACATGCCTTCCGGCGAGTCTCTGCTGCGTCATATCCAGTACACGAGAGAATATCTGTCCAGGGTTTGGGGCGTAAAGGATTTTGATCTGGATTTCTCCCCCGATACCTTCGGACACAGCGCAAACGTGCCGGAAATCGATCAGTTCGGCGGCGTAAAATATTTCTACCACTGCAGAGGCAATGCCCGCCGTGACGTGCTGTACCGTTATCAGGCTCCATCCGGAAAAGAAGTCCTTACCTACCGCGAGCCCAACTGGTATAACGGAGCGATCACACCGCAGATTGGCGCAGGATTTATGGAAATCGTGAAAAAGAGCAGCGGCTTAAAGACCGGTCTGGTGGTGTATGGTGTGGGTGACCACGGCGGCGGACCTACCAGACGCGACGTAGAGCGTGCACTGGAAATGCAGACCTGGAAAATTTATCCGAAGATCCGTTTCGGCACCTTCCGCGACTACTTCCATGAAGCAGAAAAAATCCGGGAAAAACTGCCGGTTGTAAACGAAGAATTAAACTACTTTGCAAACGGCTGCTACACCACCCAGAGCCGCATCAAGAGAGGCAATCGCCGTTTGGAGGCTGCGTTCTACGATGCAGAAGCGATGAGCGCACTGGCTGGACAGAAGGTTGGCTTCCCGTATGCGAAGGAAAAGCTGACCAAGGCATGGGAGGATGTATTATTTACCCATTTCCACGACATCCTGACCGGCTCCTGCGTACAGGATTCCAGAGAGCATGCAATGGGACTGTTCCAGACCTCTATGGCAACTGCCAACACCCAGATCACAAACGCAATGCGCGTGATCGCAGAAAAGATCGATACATCCTCGATTCCGGTCGATATCGATGCATACAACAGCCAGTCTGAAGGCGCAGGCGTAGGCTACGGCATTGAAAACTTTGTGGGAGTGCCCAGCACCGAAAGAGGCAGCGGCAGAACCCGTATTTTCCATCTGTTCAACAGCCTGTCCCATGCACGCCGTGAGGTTGCAGAGCTGACCGTTTGGGACTGGACCGGAGATCTGCGGCGACTGGCAATGCGCGATGCAGACGGAAACGACATCCCGTTCCAGCTGGTGGACCACGAGCTGCAGCAGTATTGGGATCACAAATATATCCGCGTTTTAGTAGATCAGGAGGTTCCTGCCCTCGGCTATACCACTGTTGTGCTGTATGAAAAGGGATTGGATTCCTATCCGGTTTACTTACAGACAAATGAGCAGGTAACCCGCTGCTATGACGATGTTGTTCTGGAAAATGAGCAGACCATCGTTACGATCAGCGCAGAGACCGGACGCATCAAATCCCTGGTGGACAAGACGACCGGACAGGAGCTGATCGGCGAAGGCAAAGAAGCCGGACTTGTATATCAGGAAACGGAATGCAAGACCTCCAGCGCATGGAACATCGGCAGAGCGATCAAAAACGTGCCGGTGGATCGTTGCGTAGAACTGGGCAGAGCTGTGATCGGAGAACTCAGAAGCAGTGTAACCGCACACTTTACCGTAGAAAATTCTACCGCAGAGGTGACCTATGTTCTGGAAAAAGACCAGCCGCTGGTTCGCGTAGAGCTGAAGGTAGACTGGAAAGAAATCGGCAAAGACATCATTCCGGTTCTGACCTGGCAGACGCCTCTGTCCTATCAGACCGATGCCTTCCGTTATGACGTGCCCGCAGGCAGCACTGTCCGCAGGGGTATCAACAACGATGTTCCCGGACTGCGCTATGGCATGGCGCTTCGCATGGACGGCAGCTCCGCAATCCTCGTTTCCGACAGCAAATACGGCTATCGCGGACAGAAGGAGAGCCTGAACCTGACACTGATCAACAGCTCTGTAAGCCCCGATCCTTATCCGGAACGCGGCATTCACACCATTACCCTCTGGGTTGGCGCAGCGAGCGGAGATGCGAAGGAAGCAGAAGATATCGCAACCGGCTGCAACCATAAGATCTTCTACCAGCCCACCAACTGCCACCACGGCGAGCTGCCTCTGGAGGACAGCCTGGTATCCGTTGCTTCCCACAGCGCAGTGATTACCGCAGTACAGCCTACCACAGACGGCTGCGTTCTGGTTCGTGGCTGCGAGACCTCCGGTGAGCGTTCTGCAGTGAAGTTAAGCTTCGGTACAGAAGTCAAAGAAGCACAGGCAGTTGACCTGTTCGAGAAAACAAAAGACAATGCCGTAGAAACAGACGGCAGCACCGTAACCGTGGAAGTAGATGGCAATGCACTGTTTGCGGTGAAGGTTCGGTTGTAAAAATATATAAAGGATTTCCTGCGGCAATATGAATTTATTGCCGCAGGAAATAAATAAAATGAATATAAAGAATATAAAAAATTATGTATTATTGAAATAGAAAATTCATCGTATTATAAAAAATACGGATTAAAATATATTGTATTACGTTACATGGATGTGTTTGAAGCAAGACAGGATTATAGGAGTTTTACTGGGGTGTAATGAAAACAATAAAATTAGTATCGGAGGGAAAAATACCATACATAAATGGGGATGGGAAACAAAATTGACCCCAATATTATTCCTGAATATATTGATACTAATGGAGATTTGATCGGAAGAAAAGTAGCATCGTATGAGCTGGCAGAAAATCATTCGGTTATAGACCAACTGTTGGAGTGGAAGAAGGAATTGAGAGAGCTATTAAATGGTATAGAGAAGAAATGAAAGGAATAGAAAATAATGAATGATAGAATTTCTACACTTTTAAAAGAAAAACACATAAATAATAAAAATGTAAATGTGATGGCAAAAAGTATTTTGATTACTGGAGCAGGTGGAACTGTTGGAGAAGCTTTAGCTCGATTTTTATTAGAACGATATTGTGATAAAACAGTAATTTTATTAGATCATAGTGATTCGGCATTGAATGTATGTTATAAGAATTTAAACAAGTATAAAAATGCCCATTTTTATATTGGAGATTATGCAGACACCAAAATGTTCAATTGGTTAATTCGAAAATATAATGTAGATACGGTATTTCATTGCGCAGCATATAAAATTGTTCCAATGGTAGATTTGAATCCAGTTAGCGCCTTTGAAAATAACACAGAAAAAAGCAATAAATTATTTCGGATGTGTGGCGAAAATAAAATCCAAAATTGTATTTTTATGTCCAGTTATGAAGCTTTTATTTCTAAAAATATATTTGGCGATACCAAAAGAATTGCAGAAATTCTTTTGGAGCAAAATTCTACAAAATATCCGGATACAAAATATTGCGCACTACGATTTGGTTTTGTTTTAAACTCATCAGGAAGTGTAATATATTTATTCGAGGAACAAGCTCGAAAAGGAGAAAATATAACTGTAACGCATAAAGAAGTTGAGAGATATGTTTGCTCTGTAGATGAAGTAGTAGATGGAGCAGTTGTGTTACTCGAAATGGGTGAAACAGGATGTCTATACACTTTAAATATGAAAAAACCTATAAAAATATATGAATTAGCAAAGTATTATCAGATGAAATATAATGAAAGAAGTAAGATTGTAATTACGCAATTAAGGCCTGGAGATAAGATTTATGAAGAACCATTAGGATGTGAAAATGGTTTTTCTACAAGTTTAAATAATCAAGTTTTTAAAAATAACAAAATATATATTAATTGGAATACTTTTAATGAAAACTATTCTAAATTAATAAAAAATATAGAAAGTGAAAATTATGAAAGAATATATGATTTGATAAGAACCTGTACTAAAAATATTGAAGTAATGTGATATGTTTATTAATAATAAGAAAGGTATAAATAAAATTCCTTGAGGTTTTAGTATCTGACTTCCAGAAAAAAACAATGCAGTCTTAGTACATTTTGAATAATGTTTAGGAGTGAATAATAATACAGATGTTTCAAACCTATTTCCGCACCATTTTCAAAATAGATAAAAAGAGCACATTTATCTGCATCATCTATAACCTGCTCAAACAGTTATTAAACGTCTTTTACGGCGTTTATTTCCTGCGTCTGATTCTGGTACACGTTGAGACTGACCGGGATCTGACGGCTGTTTTGTGGGTATTGCTTGGCATGCTGGCGATCAATGTTGCGTTTCATTTTGGCGACCAGTATTTCAAAAATGTTTATACCCCTGTGTTTCAGACAAAGCTCGAACAGCATCTGTATGAGACGATTTCGGACAGGGCGGCGGATGTGCCATATGATCAGTATTGTCAGCCGGAATTTCTGAATTTATATCAGCGTCTTTTGGACAATACGGCAAAAAATATTCTGCAGGTCTGGAATTCGATCGGAACGCTGTTCGGACTGGCAGAAGCGTTCATGTTGATTTTGTTTTACATCGGAAAAGTGGACTGGTTTGCGATCGTACTGTCGGTTTTGCCGTTGTTTTATACCTATGTGGTCGGGGCAAAGGGCGCGAAGTACCGGCATGAATTCAACCAGGCGCTGACCTTTCCGACGCGCAAAAAAGAATATGCGAAGCGGGTATTTTATCTGCCCCAGTATGCAAAAGAGCTGCGTACAACGTCGGTTTTTCAGATTGTTCAGAGTGTTTATGAAGAGGGCGTATCAGAGACAATAGCGGTCTGCAGAAAGTTTGGAAAAAAGATCGGATTTTTAAATTTTGTTGAGCTTCTGATCAGCGACGGACTGATAATTATGCTGCCGATCGCTTATGTTGTCGTGCGGATTCTGACCGGACATATGTTACTGATCGGTGATTTTATCGGAATTGCACAGTCGATTACAACGTTTGGCTGGGATCTGGAATGGTTCTTTGACGAGCTGATTGCGATCAAGGAAGCGTCGCTCTATATCCGGGAATATCAGGAATATTGCGAAACCTATCAGAAAACGGAAACAGGAGACAGACATCTGGACTGCTCCGATGGATTTGAGATTTCCTTTGCGAATGTGGGATATTCTTATCAGAAAGGAACAAAGGCAAAGCGTGCCCTGCACGATGTGAACGTAACGATCCGAAACGGAGAAGTCATCGCGGTTGTCGGAGAAAACGGTGCAGGAAAGACGACGTTTACCAATCTTTTATCAGGATTATTTGTCGGAAAAGAAGGGGAGATTTTGTTAAACGGAACCGAGATCAGTCAGTATACAAAAGCAGATCTTACAAAGTTTTTCGGGGTAGTCCATCAGGATTTTCATCTGTTTCCGATGTCTGTCCGGGATAATATCCGGGCTGGGGAAGAACTGTCGGAGGAAGAAATTCAGAATGCGGTAAACCAGCTGGAAGTACGCAAAAAAATCAGAAACCTGGATCAGTCGATTTCCCGGGAATTTGCGGATGACGGACTGGTGCTGTCCGGTGGGGAAAGCCAACAGCTGATGCTGGCGCGGATTATTGCGAACCGGTATCCGTTCGTAATTCTGGATGAACCGACGAGCGCGCTGGACCCTTTGACGGAACGGAAAATCAACCGGTATGTCATGCAGACGCTGGCATCGCCGGAGCGGACGATTTTGTTTATTTCGCACAGACTGTTTACGACGCAGCTCGCGGATCGTATTCTGGTATTTGATAAAGGAACGATTGTAGAAGAGGGGAATCATTGTGAGCTGATGGAGAAGAAGGGGCATTATTATGAAATGTATCAGCTACAGCAAAAGCTGTATGGGCAGGAGGAAATCGAGTCGGCAAAAACGGAAAACGATCGTCCGGAATAATTTTTATTTGTTCGGGAAAGCCATGTCAGCAGAGCCGGGATTTGTCGTGCTGTCGGCACTGATGAGAGTTGTCGTCAGTGTGCGGACTTCCTTTTTACGGGTTATTTTTCTGGCATATATCATTTCCTGTATGGAGCAGAAAAAAACGCTGACATTTATTCTGACGTTTATCGGAATCTCGTTTTTGATCGTAGGAGTCACTTATGCGGTCCAGAGTTTTTTCGAGAATCGCTATCAGCCGGTGTGTCAGGAAAAGCTGGTACAGTCTCTGCAGCGGGAATTGTTCGAAAAAATGCGGACGGTTGATTTGCAAAGCTATGATACGGAAAGCTATTACAGCGCGATTACGCTGGCGGGAGAAGAATGCTCAAAAAGGGCAGTTCAGGTCGTCGGAAATTTTCTGAACCTGTTGGAATCTGTCCTGACGCTTGCCCTGACCTGTGTTTCCGTGATCGGGGCGGACTGGATTGTACCGGTTGTGGCTGCTGTGTCGTTCGGGTTCAGCTTCTGGATGAATCAAAAAATGGTATCCAGACGGGTATCGTATGATACGGCGGTAAAATTAAAAGAAAAAGAAGCTTCGATGCTTAAACGTGTGCTTTATCTGCCGGAGTATGCAAAGGATATCCGGTCGTCTGGAATGAAGCAGACAGTTTTGACACGATATCGTGAAAATACAGAGGAAAAAGCTGACCTGATCCGAAAGCAGGGTGGAAAAATCGGACGGCTGACGGCGCTGGAGACAATCGGCGGTTCCTGTCTTTTGATTGATTTTTTTGCATCGTTGTATCTGGCAGTCAAAACACTCGTCTGGAATACCATGACAGCTTCCGGTTTTGTCGCAGTGCTCAATGCCTGCAATCAGATTCAGTTCAGCCTGGAAAGCCTTTCTGCGCAGATTGCGGTATTTGCAGAAAACGGGACGTTGATTGAGCGGTTCCGGACAGTGGAAAACATGGAACCTGAAATTGAAAAGAAAGAGCACGGACAACCGGCAGAGCCATTCGAAACGCTTCAGGTGCAGGATATTTGCTTTCAGTATGAAAATAACAAGTTTGGATTAAAGAACGTCCGGTTTGAAATTAAAAAAGGAGAAAAGGTCGCGTTTGTAGGCGAAAACGGATCTGGCAAGACGACGCTGGTAAAGCTGCTGCTCCGGCTCTATGACTGCAGCAGCGGGGAGATTTTATATAATGGAATGCCTGTAGAAAAGATGAATACCCGCACTTACAGAAGCGCTTATTCGACGCTGTTCCAGGATTTCAACCTGTATGCCGCGTCGGTTGCAGAAAATGTTTCGATGAACCAGAATCCCGATCTGGAAAAAGTCCGGGACGCTCTGATTTGTGCGCGGATTCCAAAAGCAGCAGATCAGCTGGATGGAATTATTTCGAAAGAATTCTGTGCGGACGGAATCGATTTTTCCGGCGGAGAGCGGCAGCGGATTGCGCTTGCACGCGTTTTTTATGAAAACCATGATATCCTGATTATGGACGAGCCGACTGCTGCAATGGATATTCGTTTCGAAAAAGAATTTTATGATCTTGTCTTTTCTTATCTGAAAGACAAGACAATCCTGATGATTTCGCACCGACTGGCGTCGATCACTGCCTGCGATAGAATTTTTTATATGGAAAACGGTTCGATCACAGAACAAGGCACGCATCAGGAGCTGATGGAAAAGCAAGGAAAATATGCGAAGCTGTTCCTGGCGCAGTTAAATTGACAGTTTATTAAAACTTTTTTTAAGAGGCATTTCAGATTGGTGTTGGTATCTGACCTTTGGAAAAATGCCCCGGGAAAAAACAATAAAAGAATTCTAAAATGTCTATGAAGCTGATAGAATGAGATAACAAAACAGGAGGGTATAAATTACCTGTTTTAGTAAGGGGGACTGCACAAATGAAACAAGGGGAAACTGGCATGTCGCTTCGGCATGCGCCGGGGAAGTTTCTGGTAGTTGGGAGATTCCTTGAAAAAATCGTATCTGCATTGCTGCCGTTTCTGACAATGCTGGTCAGCGCGCGGTTTATCGACCTGGTGTTAAATCAGCGGATGGAAGAGGCGATCCGCGACGCCTGCCTGCTGGGAGCTTTGATCCTGTGCCAGCGGCTGGGCGGAAATCTGGATACCTGGATGCGGATTCATCAGCGGAAGGTGCTCTTTCCATATCTGGACGAGCGGATGATCGGAAAAATTTCGCGGATTCCGTATGGATTTCTGGAGAATACAGAGATTCAGGATGCGCTGGAGCGGGTATCGAAGGACCCGGAGGAAGTGTTAAACGGCGTCCTGGAAAGCGGTTTTTCGATGGTCTACTTCCTGATTTCCAACGGCTGTCTGGTTGTGTGGCTGATTACGCAGGCTCCGGTCTGGATTTCTCCGGTTATCATGGTGCTGCTGGTCGGCTTCGGGTTCTTTGCGGTAAAAGGCGGGCAGAAGCAGTATGAGGCGAAAAAAGAGGTCACACTTGGAAAGCGGAAAGCTACTTATGCAGAAGAAATTCTGGGGAATCGCGACGCGGCAAATGAGCGGGTTCTGTTCGGGTTTGGCGATTGGGTCAACGGGATTTTCTTAAAAGAAAGACAGATCGCAAGGCTGCGGGAGCGGAAAGCAAGACGCTGGTGGTTCATCGGCATGAACATGGGAGGATTTCTGGCGATCGCACTGTCGATTCTGGTGATCTTTGCGCTGATTTTCCCGGTTGTGCAGGGCAATACTTCCGTCGGTGTTTTTGTTTCGCTGGTGACGTCCTTTATGGCAATGGCGCAGAGCCTGACCTGGCAGTTGCCGGGAATGCTCAAAGAGATGGAGCAGGGCAGACAGCTGTTGGGCGACATGAAACGTATTTTGGAGCTGCCGGAATATGAGGAAAAACCGGACAGTAGCGCAGTGCTTTCGTTTGAGTCGCTGGAATTTTCCCATGTTTCGTTCCATTATCCGAACACCGAAGCGATGGTGTTAAAGGATATGTGCTTTCGGATCGAAAAAGGGCATCACTACGCGTTTGTCGGGCGCAACGGCTGCGGCAAATCAACGATTGTAAAGCTGATTTTACGCTTGTATGAGCCGGATTCCGGTGAGATTTTGTTAAATGGGGAAAAAATCGAGACGTTTTCGAGGGAGCAGATCTGGAAGCTGTTCGGCGTGCTGTTCCAGGATTATGCGAAGTATCCGGTCTCGGTAGCGGACAATATCGCGCCCGGCGCGGATGCAGGGCAGCGGGCAAAAATTGCCAAAGCGGCGGAAACCTCCGAACTGGACAATGTGCTGGAAAAGCTGCCGCAGGGCATGGACACGGTACTTGGGAAAATCGCAGAGGACGGCGTGGACGTCTCCGGCGGTGAGTGGCAGCGGATTGCAATGGCACGCCTGTATTATCAGGATGCAGAACTGAAAATTTTAGACGAGCCGACCGCGGCGATCGACCCGGTGCGGGAGCAGCAGATTTACCAGAAGTTTTTGAAGCTGTATCAGGATACGACAACGATTATGATTACGCACCGGCTGGGTGCAACGTCCCTTTGCGACTGGATTATCGCGATTGAGGACGGAAAGGCGATGGAGCAGGGATCCCATGAAGACCTGATGGCGAAAAACGGCATCTATTGCGAAATGTACGAAACGCAGAGGAGGTGGTATCTGTGAAAAAAAGAAGCTTTTTCCATACCGTGCGCGTCATGTTCCCGATGGCGTTCCATGCAGCGCCGCTGCGGTTCATCCTGATCAATGTGCTGGGCATTTCGCAGTCGGTCGTGATGGGCGCAAATACCTTGCTGCTTTCGAATTTTGTGAACGAGCTGATCGCCTCTGTCGGAAAGGGGCGGTTTGAGGCAGCGCTGATTGCCGCGACAGCTTTTTATGTATGCGGGATTATCGGCTACCAGCTGTTGAATACGCTGTTTAACTATGCGCTGACGGAATTTCTGGAAATCTGTGACGAGACGTATCGTTATGAATTTAACGAGAAAATTTCGAAGCTTTTTCCGCTGGCATTTGAGCAGAGCGAGTCGCTGGATGAAATCCAGAAGGCACAGGCTGGGCGGGACGATGCGAATGTTTTCATGTTCCATATGATCGGCATCATCGACATGGTTCCGCCGTATCTGGTATTTTTTGCGATTTATGCGGCATCCCTGAACCCTGTGCTGCTGTTGTGTATCGTGATTTCATTTGTGCCGTCCATCGTGACACTGTACATGCAGAGAAATATTTTTTATAGCTATGAAGATACGGCAGCGCCGGTCAGACGGAAATATCAGGGCTACCGGAAGTGCCTGACAGACCTTGCATTTATCAAGGAGACGAGGGTGCTGCGCGCTGTGCCGTTTTTCTTTGGGAAGATGAAAACCGAACAGCAGCAGCTGTGTGAAAAAGAGGCTGCAGTCCGCACAAAGGCGAACGGGCTGGATGCCATCAACCAGACGGTCGGGATGATCGGATATCTGGGCGCGGTGCTGATTTTAGTGGTGAGCGTTTTAAAGGGAAGCATCTCAGTTGGTGCATTTGCGGCAGTATACTATGCGTTAAATTCGTTATTTGACATGGTATTTGCACTGGTCTGTGGATTTCTTGGAAGTGCAGTAGGCAGTCTGCCTGCTGTGGAGAACTATGTGGCATTTTTGGAAAAAGACCCGGGCAGGAGCTGGAAGGACGTGCCGCGGATGGGGAAGGCGATGCAGTTTTCGGATGTTTCCTTTACCTATCCCAGCGCAAAGGAGCCTTCGATTGAGCATTTGAACCTGACGATTCCGGAAAAAGAGCACCTGGCGATTGTCGGGGAGAACGGAGCGGGAAAATCGACGCTGGCAAAACTGATTCTGGGGCTGTACCCACCGACACAAGGGGCTGTGACAGTGGAGGATGGAGCAGTGACGCAGCCGTGCGGCGCGGAACAGGGAACCACGCAGGACGGCTGTATCGGGCGCTCTGCCGTGTTCCAGAATTACATGAGATACCAGATGACGCTGCAGGACAATGTGACGATCAGTGACCCGAAAAAGAATGCGCCGGTAAAACCGCTGCTGGAGCGAACGGGCTTAAAGCCGGAAGCAGTTGCGCAGTGCAGCGAACTGATGCTGTCGCGGGAGTTTGAGGGAATCGACCTGTCCGGAGGGCTCTGGCAGCAGGTGGCGATTGCGAGGGGACAGTACCGGGAGCATGACCTGATTGTGCTGGACGAACCGACTGCGGCGATCGACCCGGTGGAAGAAAGCGCTGTGTATGAGAAATTTTTACAGATGGTAAAGGGAAAAACAGCGGTGATCGTAACACACCGGCTCGCTTCTGCACGCCTGGCTGACCGGATTTTGGTGATGGAAAAAGGACGGATTGTCGAAGCCGGAACGCATGAAGAGCTGCTTGCGGCAGGCGGACTTTACAGCCGGATGTGGAAAGCACAGGCGGAGAATTACGTTGTTTAACAGAGGGGCAAGACCACTCTCATAAAATGCCTGCTGGGTCTGTATCCTTTAAAGAGCGGCAGCATTAGCTACGACAAAGTTTTGGTGAGCGCGGAGCGAGACTGCGACTACAGCAATATTTCCGTGATGCCGCACGAGTTTGGGCGATACTGCCTGACGGTTGCGGAGAACATTGGCTTTGACGAGGCAGACAGTGTGCACCCGGAGAATTTTTCGCTGGAAAACTGGTTCCTCGGAAAAGAATATGGCGGGCAGGAGCTGTCTGGCGGACAATGGCAGCGCGTAGCATTATATCGTTGTTTGCATAAGGACGCGGAATTCTATGTACTGGATGAACCGACCGCGTATCTTGACCCATCCCACGAGGCAGAGGCAGTGGCTGAAATCCTGGAACAATTGAAGGATAAAACTGTGCTGATTATTACGCACCGAATCGGAATCTGCCGCCTGATGGATCAGGTCATCGTCATGGACAAAAATCATAAAATTGCCGGAACAGGAAGTCATGAAGAACTGTCCCAAACGTGCCCGGTGTATCAGAAGCTGTACGAAAGCCAGGCGGAGTGGTATCGTTAAAGCGGAAAGAATTTACCAATATAAGGGGAATGTATAGAATGATAAAAAATATTTCTTTTGTATTTCAGAAAATCTGGCTAAAGCATCGGGGGTTGCTTTGCTACTTGATTTTATGTGTTCTGTCGTCTTTGGGAATTTCTGTGGTCGCTGTCTGGTTTCCGGCGTTTGTGGTTTCCAGAATTTCCACCGGAAAGGCAGATGCAGCGCAGCTGGCGGCGGCAGGGCTTGTTGCAGTCTGTGTTTATGGACTGCAGCAGATGGCGTCTTCCGGGAGGGGAATGCGGCAGCTGTTTTTGTGCCGGGATTTTCTGTATGAAATCTTTTTAAAACGTTTTGATAAAGCCTGCGCTTATGCAGAGAGCACAGAGGGACAGAAAGCATACGGGATGGCGCGGCAGACTGCCCTGTGGGGAAGTGATTTTCGCATATTTCTGGAAGGCATTCTGGATCTGTGCGTGTGTATTGGCTCCTTCGTATTGTTCGGAGGGGCAATCTTTGGTCTGCAGCCGGGACTGTTTTTCGTGTTGCTTTTGTTATCCGCAGCAGGATATGTTGTCTGTCATAAAAATGAAAAAGCGTACCAGAGACTTCTGGAGGAGCAGGCTGGGGAAAACCGACGCTTTTTCTATTTTATCGGGGCTGCGCAGAATGAAAAATACGGTAAAGATATGCGCCTGTATCAGTTGTCAGAGGTTGTTTCCGGGAAAATAGACGGGTGTCTGAAAAGCCTGGTACAGATGCAGAAAAAATACTTTTCTGTACTTGCGCGTTCCGGAATGCTGGAGGGCGCGATCGCCTGTGTACGGGATATTGTGGTATTTCTGTATTTGATTCAAAAGTGCGCTGCGCAGGAAATTTCGGCGGCTGAATTTGTACTGTATTATGGTATTGCGATGCAGTTTTCCAATTTTGTTACGGTATTTGTACATAGCTATAGTCAGCTGCAGACCGGAAGCAAGGGAATCGAAAAAATCCGGACATACATGCAGGAGGGCGAAGCGCCTGCCGGACAGCAGAAAACGGAATGTACGCAAAAAGTGGAATGCGCGCGGGCAGCGGAGGAGATCTCCTTTCAGGATGTGTCGTTTGGGTATAATACAGGCAGGCTCGTAATTGACGGACTGAATCTGAACATCCGGAAAGGGGAAAAGCTTGCGCTGATCGGGGAAAATGGGGCTGGCAAAACAACGCTGGTCAAGCTTCTATGCGGCCTGTATCCGGTTTCGTCCGGGAAAATTACCATACAGGGGACGGAGGTTTCCAGAGGACAGGCAGATTTTATCCGGGATCAGGTTGCTGTATTGTTTCAGGATGCGCTGGTTCTTCCATATACCGTAGCGGAGAATGTTTCGTTGAAACCGTTGGAAGAGACGGATCAGAATCAGGTCTGGGCAGCTCTGGAACAGGCGGGACTTTCGGAGCGGATAAAGCAGGAGCCAAACGGAATTCTGACCCAGATGACAAAGGCAGTATCCGGGGATGGAATTTCCCTGTCCGGTGGAGAAGCGCAGAAACTTCTGATGGCGAGGATGCTGTATCATAAATCGGCACAGATCTGGATTCTGGACGAGCCGACAGCAGCGCTGGATGCAATTGCGGAGAGTGAAGTTTATGAAAAATTCCGGGAACTTGGAAAAGAGAAAACCTGTATCTATATTTCCCACAGGCTTGCGAGCACACAATTTATGGATCGTATCATTCTGCTAAAAGACGGGAAAATACAGGAAAGCGGAACCCATAAAGAACTGATGGCGCAAAACAGAATGTATGCGCGTCTCTATGAAATTCAGAGCCGGTATTACAGGGAGGAGGAACAGCAATGAAAGAAAAACGAAAAGTTCCTGTTCGGGATACAATAAAATTGCTTTGGGCGATGGATCGGAAGTTCCCTGTAATTGTGATTCTTCAGGGAGGATTGAATGCCCTGCTTTTCTATCTGCCGGTAATTTTGGTTGCCAGAATTCTGGATTTGCTGGTTTACAGGGAAAATTCTGCAGATCCGGTTTCTATAGCAGTTGTTGGACTGGTCGGAATCTGGCTTTTGAAAGGTGTAAAAGCGCTTCTGGAAAAGGAGATGAAAACCAGAAGCTATCAGATTGCCATGCGTTTTGAGACGCTTGTTCCGGTAAATACCCTGAATATTTCTTTTTCTGATCTGGAATCGGATTATGCAAAGGAAATGCGGGCGAGGATTTTGGCAGACCGAAGCTGGGGAAGCGGATTTTTTGGAGTCGCAGATAAGTTTTGCAACCTCTGCAATTCCGGGTTCGAACTGCTTGGTTCGGTTATTATGCTGATTCCGCTTGCAATGCAGGTTTCCGGGAGCGCGGCGGGGAAGGTTGCGGCAGCGCTTCTGTTCAATATTGGTCTGGCTGTGGTCGGCGCGTCGGTTTATGCCAAATGGTATCAGAAGAAAGAATCTGCTGCGATGAATCAAATGACTCAGGCAGAAAAGGACAGCCGCTTCTGGTATATGGATGAAGGCGGAAGCGGTGCGATCGGGGCACAGTCTTTGAAAGATATTTTTATGTACCGTGCGAAGAAAATGATTCAGAAAACGGTCGATACAGAACGGGAAGGTGTCAGGAAAAATGTATTTACCATTGCCAGAATCAATGGTGCAGGCGGGCTTGGAACTGGCATGATTCAGGGAATTTTGCTGTGTGTTTCCTATTATTGCGTGCTGGCGCTGGCAATTGCCGGGACGATCACGGTCGGCATGGTGCTGCGGTATGCGCAGGCAATTTTTCAGGCATGTATGTCGGTTTCAGCATCCATCCGGTTGGCAGGGGAATTTCGGACGGATGTTGGCAGGATCGCAAGTACCCTGGAATATCTGAACCTGGAAGCAGAGAAAACAAAGGGAGATTCTTTCACAGAGATGACAAAAGGGGTGATTGAGTTTCGGAATGTTTCTTTCCGGTATCCGGGGACAAAAGAGCTGGTTCTGGATCATGTCAGTCTGAAAATCGAGCCGTCTGAGAAAATCGCAGTGGTCGGGAAGAATGGAAGCGGGAAAACGACGCTCGTAAAGCTTCTTTGCAGGCTGTATGAGCCGGAGGAGGGAGAAATCCTCTGGAACGGCAAAAATATCCGGGAATATGATTTGAGGGAGTGGCAGAAGATTTTTGCGATCGTTTTTCAGGATTATTCCCTGTTGTCCCTGACGCTTGGGCAAAATGTAGCCGCTTCTGAGCAGTATGAAGCAGAGCGTGCAAAAGAGGTGCTGCAGCTGGCAGGCTTTGGGGAACGTCTGAATAAACTAAAGAAAGGTCTGGAAACCGTGGTATATCCGGAATACGAGCAGGATGGCGTTTCGTTTTCCGGAGGAGAAGAGCAGAAGATTGCGATCGCAAGGGCGATTTATAAGGGCGGTCAGATTTGCATTCTGGATGAGCCGACTGCGGCGCTTGATCCTGTTTCAGAAAGCAGGGTTTATGAGAGCTTTGATGAGATCGTCAAGGGTAAAACTGCGGTTTACATTTCCCATAGGCTTTCCAGCTGCAAGTTCAGTGACCGGATTTTTGTTCTGGATAACGGGAAAATAGCGGAGAGCGGAACGCATGAAGCGCTGCTTTCCCAAAACGGGCTCTATGCGCAGCTATGGCAGGCTCAGGCGCAGTATTATAAAGTGTAGAGGAAAAGAGAATGGAACAAATTTTAAAAGAAAGAGGGCAATTTGATCTTAATATTCGTTTTTTTTTGATGATTTATTTAATGCAGATGAACTATCGTGTATTGATCAACCAATTGCGGCATGTGCTGGAATATATGGTTCAGATTATAAAAACAATATTGCTACCTGCCCCTGGGAAAAACGATAGGAACTTCAAAAAAGTCTTCAAATTATTTTTGATTCATGACAATAGAATGCTCGCAGAGCGTGCATTCTATTGTTTGATATAACTGGGGGAGACAATGATTCAGAAATACATACAATATCTCCGGCTCATCGGATTGGGGAAAGGACGGATTTTTCTGCATATCCTGATTCATGTGCTGGACGGTGTGCGGGAATTTGTGGTCAATATTTTCGCAGTGAGCTTTTATATTGCCTGTCTGCAGGAGGAAGACGGGAAGCGTTTTTTCGCAGGGCTGGCGTTCTTTTGTGGGATCAATCTGGCGCTTCGGGGCGTGAGCAGATGGTATCGGGAATGCTACAGCGAACAGGCGGATATTTTGCAGGAAGGGCGGATTGTGCACCGGATCGAGGAACGTGCAACTGCAGTGCCGTATGCCTCTTATGAGAAAACGGCGTTTTTGAACCGGTTGGAATATCTTGCCAATCATGCATCTGCGACTTATGAAAAAATCATGGGAAATATCGGAAATACGGTTCGGCTGGCGTCGGCGCTTGTGGCGGTTTTGACCTATCTGGCGACGCTCGATCCGGTTCTGTTTGTCGTGGCAATTGCGCCATTTCTGCTGACGATGGTGCTGCGCAGACAGGGAGAAGTGCGGCATGATTATGAAGTGGAAAAAAGTGTCCATGACCGGAAAAAGGCGTATGTATGGCGCAAATTTTTCTTCCACGAAAATATGGAGGAGCTGCGGACTTCGGATGCCTACAGCATTTTGGATCATTTAAACCGGGAGGCGGAAACGGGAAATTGTACGCTTGCTCGGGAAAAGGGCGGAACGCTGGCATTGCTCGGTTTTCTGGCGGATAATCTTGGCGCGACGTTCGCATTTACCGCAGGAAATATTTATGCGCTGTGGAAATTCTGGACACAGGAGGGACTTCCGGTTTCGGAATATTCCGTGCTGGTATTGTCGATTGCAAACCTGAATGCGAAACTGGTTCGTCTTGGAACAGAGTATGCACGTTTTACGGAGAATCTGCTTTATGTAGAGGATTTTCTGAACTTTTTTGCCGAAGAAAAACCGGCACAAAAGGACGAAACGCAGGAAGAAATTCTGCAGTCTGTTGAGGCGAAACAGCTTTCGTTTACTTATCCGAACGGGACGGCTGGACTGCATGATATCAGCTTTTTAGCGAAAAAAGGGGAACGCGTTGTGCTGGTCGGGGAGAATGGCGCAGGAAAGTCCACCTTCCTGAAAGTGCTGCTGGGGCTTTATCCGGATTTTACCGGGAAGCTGTACAGAAATGGGGCAGTCAGCCGAACCGGAATCGGGAAAAATGTGTTTGTGTTGCTGCAGGATTACCGGCTGTATCCGGCGACCGTGGCGGAAAATGTTTTGCTGCGGGAATGCAGAAAAGAGGACGAGCCGCTTGTCTGGGAGGCGCTGCGAAAGGTCGGTCTGGAAGAAAAAATCAAAAGCCTGCCGCAGGGCATTCATACTGCAGTGGAGCTGTTTGAAGAAGGGGAAAAAGCCATGTTTTCCGCCGGGGAAGGACAGCGGCTTGCTCTGTGCAGGGTGTTTGCAGGCGATTTCGATGCGGTAATTTTGGATGAACCGACAGCATTTTTAGACCCATTGACGGAAGCGGATGTTTTGCAGGAAGTGCTGGAAGCGACAAAGGGAAAGCTGTTGATTTTCGTGACGCATCGGTTATCCTTTGCACGGCAGGCAGATCAGATTTTATATCTGAAAAACGGAATGATTGCAGAGCATGGAACGCACGAAGAGCTGATGGAAAAGGGCGGCGACTACTGCAGGATGTTTACGACGCAGCGACGGCAGTATTTTGCACAGGAGGGGGAAAACGATGCGGTTTAATGGGGTGAAAAGTCATCTGCGGCTGCAGAAGCTCCGCTTTCTGGATGCACCGGGGCTGTTTTTACTGGAAATTGTGCTGACGGGCGCATATGACCTGGCGGATGTGCTGGCGAATGTCCTTGTTTTGAAATGGATGATCGGCGCGCTGATGGGGCGTGATCTGGTGCGGGCAGCGTGGGTGCTGGGCGGCTTTTTGGTGTACCAGCTGTCGGTGAGCTTTTTGTGGCACTGGTACTTTGAACGCATTTATCTTCAGTGGAAGGAACGGCTGGAATACAAACTAAATCGTCGGCTGTACAGGATCATGCTGGACGCGGATTGCAGGAAATATAACGACGAAGCGTATTTTCACGGATACCGCAGGGCGCTGCAGTTTACACAGACGAAGATGGAAGAAACGCTGGAATTTTACCGGCAGCTGTTCGGCAGTTTTCTGGCTGGTGCGGTAGCGGTCGTCATTTATATCCGCATGGATCAGATGATCGTTGTGTTCGTTTTGCTGGCGTTTGTGGCAAGCCGTTTCTGTGTCAAAAGTCTGGTGGAAAAAACGAGTGCAAAGCGGGATGAACAGAACAAAAAAGATGCATTGCACCAGAACTATTTACGGATTTTTCTGCGAAAGGAATATGCAGCAGAGGGGCGGATTCTGGGCTGCCTGCCATTTTTCGTAAAACGGGATCAGGACAGTTTTTCCCAAAAGGCGGAGCAGACAAAACAGTGGAACCGGCGTATTTTTCCGATTGCGTTCGGACGGGAGATCGGGAGCGATTTCCTGTTTATCGACTGTCTGATGATCGCGTATCTGGGGTATTGTTTTTTCTGGAAAAAGACGATCGGACTGGACGATTTTGCGGCGCTTTTGAACGGGACGCATATCATCCTGTATGCGCTGTCTGTGCTGTTTGAGCAGATGGCAGGAAGGGCCGGGGAGTACGCCGGATACATCGATGCATTTTTTAGTTTTTGTGAGCAAAATGAAAAGAAAGCAGAGGAGAAAGAGCAGGAATCCGGGACAACAGACGGCGAAACGGTTTCTGAGATTTCGATGGAGCATGTCGATTTCGGATACGGGGAGAAAAAGGTTTTGCACGATATCTGTTTTCGAGTGAAAAAGGGCGAAAAGATCGCACTGGTCGGAGACAGCGGCGCTGGAAAAACGACGTTCATCAAGGTTTTGCTTGGACTTGGAAAAACGGACAGCGGAGCGGTTTTGGCGGATGGAGCAGCCATTTCGACGAAGGCAGAATGGGAGGAATGTCGGAAGCATTTCACGGTGCTGTTTGCCGGAAATCTGCTGTATGCGGCGTCTTTGGCGGAGAATGTGGCGCTTTCCGAAAACGCAGATAAGAGCCGGGCTGCGGACGCGTTGTGCGAGAGCGGTTTGTATCGAAAGGGGACCTCTGTTCCGGTCGAAAAACAGGTGTTGCGGGAATTTTGCGAGGACGGTTTCCTGTTTTCAGAGGGACAGAAACAGAAGATTGCGCTGGCGCGCGCCTGCTATTATAACACGGAGTTTCTGATTGCGGATGAAGCGGCGGCTTCACTTGATCCGTTTGCAGAGGATGCGTTTAACAAAACGCTGCTGCAGGGGCATCCCGATCAGGGCGTGCTCGTGATTTCGCACCGGCTTTCCGTGACGGCGCTGACGGATCGAATCTATGTCATGGAGCATGGACGGATTACGGAGTGCGGCAGCCATCAGGAGCTTTTGGCGCAAAAGGGACGCTACTGGCAGATGTGGGAGAAGCAGAGGCGGGGATATGCGTGAAACGGGGTCAGACCCCTGATCAAAACGCAGCATATTGGATAGCGGTTGCTGTTGATTTTTTTCGAAGTATCGTTTACATTAAATCTATGATGTCGGGGGCAAAAACCCCCGACCTTGATGCCTGCGGATTGTTCCGTGCTGCGCACTCCCACAATCCTGC
>ERZ1106915.188-NODE-188-length-99788-cov-14.468220_pt1 | contig 99788 bp, 82 predicted proteins | sample MGYA00403653_ERZ1106915 | MGnify/ENA primary metagenome ERZ1106915 (study PRJEB35170, sample SAMEA104062404) | human gut metagenome | biome: human gut; feature: human-associated habitat; material: faeces | place: Denmark | collected 2012-06-06 ...
GAGTGCTCCAAACTTGGAAAGACACGGATCATCGAAGATGCAGACATTCGGCTGGCTAGAAATGCCGCTTTTTTTGATCCGGATTTCCATCTACATTCCATCGAAATCGAGAGGTGTGATCTTTTTATCCTATTTACTTATCTATCCTGGGAGGCTGCCGCTTGAAGCGGCAGCCTCTTCGTTTGAAATTGGCTTGAAGATGACGGATGGGTTTTATATAATAAAGGGTAGAAATGTCAGATCGGGAGAAGGAGCGAGGGAAATGTTGTTTGACAGAGCTGCGAAAGGAAAGAAGTCAAAAGAATTAAAAGGGGAGTTGAAGGATTTAAAAAAGAGTCTTCTGAATGCGGGGGGCGAGAAGGCGTATGTGAATGAGGCGCTGCGGGATTATCAGGCGGCGCTGGAACAGGGGGATACCCTGCGGGAGCAGTATGAGGAGGCGAGAAGTCACCTTGCGCAGTCGAGGGCGGCGATTGAGCGTCTGTTGGAGTGCATGAAGGAAAGCCCGGTAAGTGAAGTCAAAAAGAGCCTGGACGAGCTGATGGGAGATCTGGACCAGGTCTATCATGATTGTTCCATCCGGGATGACGATCTCGATTTTCAGTCCACGATTCAGAGCTTAAAACAGATGGCAGCGGAGTATGAGGAGCACGCGGCGAAGGCGCAGACCGAGGCGGGGAGCAAGCTGGCAGCGATCATGCTTCGGAGTGAGCTTGAGAATGTGGCGGCGGTATTGAAGGATGCGGCAGGCTGGGAGGAGCCGGATTTCTTCGCGCTTGCATATTATCTCGGACATGAGAACCGGGGATCCTTGCGGGAGATGGAGAATGCGCAGCGCAACAGCTATCTGGTGGATTACTGCGGCGAGCGTTTCTGGAACCGGTTTCTGGAACTGTGCCGCCGGGCAGAGGCGGAGCAGATGGTGCGTTTTATGACGCGCAAGTATATTTACAACACGGAAGAAAGCCCGTCAAACAGTTAAAAAATGCAGAAGAACGGACAATATAGCCGCCTGGAATACATAATATAACCTATAGTTATTGAAAAAGACAAATTGCATAATCATACGATAAAATAAATCAAGAATTTGGTGTAATTTTAACATTGTGAATCCTCTCTAATTTTGCTATTATTTCAGAAAAGATAAAGGCACTTGAGGGAGGACAATATTATGAAGAGAGCATTGAGTGTATTGTTGACAGCAGCGATGGCTGCAAGTATGATGGCAGGCTGTGGAAGCTCTTCCGACGGAGCAACATCCGGTACGACCACAGATAACGGCGCAGCGGCAGGTACAGAGAGCGCAGGAGCCGCAGAGGCAGATGGCGCGGCATTTAAGATTGGCGGTATCGGACCGACTACCGGAGCAGCAGCGATCTACGGTACAGCAGTTATGAACGGAGCACAGATTGCTGTTGATGAGATTAACGCAGCGGGCGGTATCAACGGATATCAGATCGCATATAAGTTTGAGGATGACCAGCATGATGCCGAGAAATCCGTCAATGCTTACAACTCCTTAAAGGATTGGGGTATGCAGATGCTGATGGGTACCGTTACAACGACTCCCTGTGTGGCAGTTGTTGAGAAGACCGCAGAGGACGGCATGTATGAACTGACACCGTCCGCATCTTCCACGGATGTAATCGATAATGATAATGTATTTCAGGTATGCTTTACCGACCCGAACCAGGGTACGGCATCCGCACAGTATATCGGTGAGAACAAGCTGGCAGCCAAGGTTGCTGTGATCTACGACAGTTCCGATGTATATTCTTCCGGTATCGAGGCGAACTTCGTAAAAGAAGCTGCAAATCAGGGACTTGAAGTTGTTGCAGAAGAAGCGTTTACCGCAGATTCCAAGACAGACTTCTCCACACAGCTTCAGAAGGCACAGAGCGCAGGTGCAGAGCTTGTATTCCTTCCGATCTACTACACAGAGGCATCCATCATCCTGACACAGGCAGACAGCATGGGGTATGCTCCGACATTCTTTGGATGCGACGGTCTGGACGGACTGCTTGGTGTTGAGAATTTTAACACAGAGCTGGCAGAGGGCGTAATGCTCTTGACACCGTTTGCAGCAGATGCAGATGATGAGAAGACACAGTCCTTTGTTACAAAGTACAAAGAAGCATATGGGGATACACCGAACCAGTTCGCAGCAGATGCTTACGATGCAATCTACATTATCAAAGCAGCGGCAGAGCAGGCAGGCGTGACACCGGATATGAGCGTGGCAGATATTGGCAGTGCACTTGAGGCGGCTATGACAGAGATCAGCGTTGACGGTTTGACTGGTGATTCCATGACATGGCAGGCAACCGGCGAGGTCAGCAAGGCGCCGAAGGCAGTCGTAATCAAAGACGGTGCTTATTCAGCAATGTAATAGAGCAGGCAGGAAAGGCCAATAAAGAGGTTGGCGCGTTGGCGGGGGCGACTACCCGCCGGCGCGGAACCTCTTCTTTTTTCGGTTTTAAGTTGTATACAGGTATGTAACATGTTATAATAAGTGAAACTGCTGACGTTTTAACGTATTAAACAAGGAAAGACAGAGGTGTTGTTATGAATTTCTTATCCTATCTGATCAATGGAATCAGTCTGGGAAGCGTATATGCGATCATTGCACTCGGCTATACCATGGTATATGGTATTGCGAAAATGCTGAATTTTGCACATGGCGATGTCATTATGATCGGGTGCTATGTGGTGTTCCTTGCAATGAGCGGCCAGGGGATCAGCCCGCTTCCGGCGGTGGTTCTCTCCATCATCGTATGTACCGTTCTCGGAATTGTTGTTGAAAAAATTGCCTACAAGCCGCTGCGAAGAGCAACGCCGCTTGCCGTGCTCATCACAGCGATCGGTGTCAGCTATTTCCTGCAGAATGCGGCATTGCTGCTGTTTGGAGCGGATACGAAATCATTCAGTTCCGTTGTGTCCTTGCCTTCCTTAAAGCTGGCAGACGGCGCGTTGACCATTTCCGGCACAACCATTGTCACCGTGCTGGCATGCGTGGTGATTATGATCGCACTGATGATGTTCATTAAGAAGACGAAAGCCGGACAGGCAATGCTTGCGGTATCCGAGGATAAAGATGCGGCACAGCTCATGGGAGTCAATGTCAATGCGACGATTTCCCTGACCTTTGCCATCGGTTCCGGACTTGCGGCGATCGCAGGTGTGCTGTTCTGTTCCGCGTATCCGACGCTGACACCGTACACCGGTTCCATGCCGGGTATCAAAGCATTTACGGCTGCTGTTTTCGGCGGAATCGGATCGATCCCGGGAGCACTGATCGGCGGAATTCTCCTTGGAATTATTGAGATTCTGGGACGTGCCTACATATCCTCCCAGCTTTCGGATGCGATTGTATTTGCGGTTTTGATTGTTGTGCTTCTTGTAAAACCGACCGGAATTCTTGGAAAACAGATTCATGAGAAAGTATAATGCAAAAGGGAGAACAGCTATGGCAAAGTTAAATTTAAAAACGGTGAATAAAAAAACAAAAGACCAGCTGATCACCTTTGTGTTGGTGATTGCGGTATATATTGTGGTTCAGATCATGGTAGCTGCCGGAGCAATTTCTTCGCTGATGCAGGGACTGCTCGTTCCCATGTGCACCTACTCTATCGTGGCGATCGGTCTGAATCTGTGCGTGGGATACCTCGGAGAGCTGAGTATCGGTCATGCGGGCTTCATGTGTGTGGGAGCTTTTTCCAGTGCCTTCTGCACTAAGCTGCTGGAAGGTGTGATCGGCAGCCAGATTGTGCTCTTTATTATTGCGCTGCTCGTGGGTACTGCGATGGCGGCATTCTTCGGATTTCTGATCGGCATTCCGGTCTTACGTCTGCGCGGCGATTATCTTGCGATTGTGACGCTGGCGTTTGGTGAGATCATCAAAAATATCATCAACGTTCTTTATATCGCAAAAGACGGAAGCGGATTCCACTTTGCAATCTCGAACGGAAACGCGATTGATCTCGCAGATGACGGTGTCTGGCTGATCAACGGTGCGAAGGGAATCGCAAAGATTCCACATCTCTCCAGCTTTACAGCGGGCGTGATCTTAATTCTGATTTCTTTATTTGTTGTATACAATCTGGTCAATTCCAGAAGCGGCCGTGCGATCATGGCAATCCGTGATAACCGTATTGCGGCAGAGTCTGTCGGCATCAACATCACCAAGTTCAAGCTGATGGCATTCACGATCTCTGCGGCGATTGCGGGAGCGGGCGGCGTGCTCTATGCGCACAACCTTTCCACAGTTACGGCGACGCCGGCGAACTTCGGTTACAATATGTCCATCATGATTCTGGTATTCGTCGTACTCGGCGGTATGGGGAATTTCCGTGGTTCCATCATTGCAGCCGTTCTTTTGACCCTTCTTCCGGAGGTGTTAAGAGGACTGTCCGATTACCGTATGTTAATCTACTCGATCGTGCTGATCGTCATGATGCTTTTCAACTGGGCTCCGAAGTGCATTGAATGGAGACAGAAAATGGCACAGAAGTTCTGCAAAAACACAAAGAAGGAGGCAGTATAGTTATGGCAATGTTAGAGGTAAAGAATCTTGGCATCTCCTTCGGAGGACTTCGTGCGGTAGATGATTTTCATATTTCCATCGATAAAGGACAGTTGTACGGTCTGATCGGACCGAACGGTGCCGGCAAGACGACGGTATTTAATATGCTTACCGGTGTGTATACGCCGGATGAGGGAACTATCAGCCTGGATGGTGCGGATATCACAGGAAAGAAAACGATCGACATCAACAAGGCGGGCATTGCGCGTACGTTTCAGAACATCCGTCTGTTTAAGGATCAGAGCGTGCTTGACAATGTAAAGATCGGACTGCACAACCAGATGTCCTACTCGACGCTGACCGGAATCTTACGTCTGCCGAAATACCGCAAGGTTGAGGCGGAGATGGATGAGAAGGCAATGGAATTATTAAAAGTGTTTGATCTGGAGCGCGAGGCGGGTTTCCTGTCCTCCAATCTTCCATACGGAAAGCAGAGAAAGCTTGAGATTGCGCGTGCACTTGCAACGAATCCAAAGTTGCTGCTGCTCGACGAGCCGGCGGCAGGCATGAACCCGAACGAGACGAAAGAGCTGATGGAAACGATCCATTTTGTGCGGGATGAGTTCGACATGACAATCCTTCTGATCGAGCATGATATGAAACTGGTGTCCGGTATCTGTGAGAAGCTGACGGTGCTTAACTTTGGTCAGGTACTTGCGGAGGGTGCGACGGGTGATGTACTTCATGACCCGCAGGTAATCAAGGCATATCTTGGAGAATGACATGAGATAGATGGAGGAACGACTATGGCAATGTTGGAAGTAAAAAATCTGAAAGTACATTATGGTGTCATTCAGGCAATCAAGGGAATCTCGTTTGAGGTAAACGAAGGGGAAGTCATTGCACTGATCGGAGCGAACGGTGCTGGGAAGACGACGACACTTCAGACGATAACGGGAATGTTAAAGCCATCCGAGGGCGAGATCCTTTTTGAGGGACAGGATATCGTGAAGGTGCCGGGGCATAAGATCGTATCGATGGGAATGGCGCATGTGCCGGAGGGACGGCGCGTGTTTGCGGAACTTTCCGTCTATGAGAATCTGAAGCTGGGCGCTTATACCAGAAAAGACAAAAACGAGATTGCGGAATCGCTGGCAAAGGTCTACAAGAGTTTCCCACGTCTGGAAGAACGAAAAAACCAGCTTGCAGGAACGCTAAGCGGCGGTGAGCAGCAGATGCTTGCAATGGGGCGCGCCCTGATGTCCAAGCCGAAGATCATTCTGATGGATGAGCCGTCCATGGGACTTTCCCCGATTTTTGTGGAGGAGATTTTCCACATCATCCGGGAGATCTCAGCGAGCGGCACGACGGTTCTTCTGGTGGAGCAGAATGCGAAGAAAGCGCTTGCGATTGCAAACCGCGCGTATGTGCTTGAGACCGGAAATATTGTTCTCTCCGGTGACGCGAAGGAAATGATGAACAATGATTCTATTAAGAAGGCATATCTGGGAGAATAGACGGAAAATGCAGGGAGGTAGAATGGAATGAAAAAAACAGTCATTACCATTGCGAGAAGCTATGGAAGTGGTGGAAGAACACTGGGAAAGCTTTTGGCTGAGCAGCTTGGAATCAACTGCTATGACAGGGAAATTTTAAGAATGGCATCGGATGCCAGCGGCATCAACGAGGCACTGTTCGGACAGGCAGACGAGCGGTTGAAGCGGTCTCCATTGTTTGGAATTTTGAAGAAAAATCCGTACAAGGGTGGTGTGATCCCACCGGAGAATTCGGATTTTGTGTCCGATGATAACCTGTTCAATTATCAGGCGAAGGTCATCAAAGAGCTGGCAGCGCAGGAATCCTGCGTGATTATCGGCCGCTGTGCGGATTATGTGCTCCGGGATGATCCGGATGTCATCAAACTGTATTTCTGCGCGCCGAAGAAGGACTGTGTCGCACGAGTGATGAACCAGAACGGCCTCTCGGAGAAGGAAGCGGAGAGACGGATTGAGAAAATCGACAAGTACCGCGCGGAATATTACCGCTATTATACCGGAAGAGACTGGAATGACGCCAGAAATTATAATTTCTGTCTGGACACGACGTCCATGAGCTACGAAAAGCTTGTGGAAGTGGTCAAAAATTTTATTCAGATTTACCAGAAATAGAATTCATGCTATAATAAAAAGTGTTCTGCCGCATGCAAGCGGTGGGACACTTTTTTCGCTTCACAGGAAAGGTGTCATGGAAAGCAAAAACATTACAGGAGGGGAATAATGACAACAGAATGGTCGTTAGACGAACTTTATAAAGGATTTGATGATCCGGCATACGGAAAGGATGTGGCAGAGCTTACGGCGCAGATCGATGCGCTTACCACACTGATTGCAGATGCCGGAGGAATGCAGGAAAAGGAAAGGACAGAGAAGGTGCTTGCGGCGCAGAGCGGGATCGCGCAGCTTTTCTACCAGTTATCGCTCTATGTGGAATTGAGACAGTCCGTCAATACGGAGGACGGCACGGTGATGGCGGAAAATGCGAAGCTGATGAAGCTTCAGGCAAAAATGGCGCCGTTAGAGGCCGCGGCAGGAAAGCTTTTAGCGGGAATCCGGGACGTGGATGCGCTGGCAAAAGAGAGCGGGCTTGTGCGTGAGCATACATTCTATCTGAAAGAGAAGCAGAAAGAAGCAAAGCATCTGCTCAGCGATGAAGTGGAAGAGATGGCTGCCTCCATGAACATGAGCGGCGGCGCGGCGTGGTCGAAGCTGCAGTCCTATCTGACCTCCACGGTAAAAGTGGATTATCAGGGAAAGCAGATTACACTGTCGGAAGTGAGGAATTTAGCGTACAGCCCGGAGACTTCCGTGCGCAAGAGCGCTTATGAGACGGAGATTGCCGCTTATGAGAAGGTGGAGGATGCCATCGCGTTTTCCCTGAATTACATTAAGAACCAGGTGACGATGCTCAGCGAAAAGAGAGGCTATGCTTCACCACTTGCCATGACGTTAGAGCAGTCGCGCATGAAACGAGAGACTTTAGACGCTATGATGGCGGCGATCGACGAATACCTGCCGGTATTCCGCAAGTATCTGCGGAAAAAGGGCGAGATGCTCGGACATGTCAACGGCCTGCCGTGGTATGATCTGTTTGCACCGCTCGGCAAGGCAGATAAGACCTACAGCATTGAGGAGGCGAAGCAGTATCTCATCGACACGTTCACAAAGCTGACGCCGGAGATGGCAGATCTGATGCGGGAAGCGTTTGAGAACGGGTGGATCGATTTTTACCCGAGAAAAGGAAAAGAGGGCGGTGCTTTCTGCGCGGGAGTCATGTGGTTAAAACAGAGCCGGATTCTGACCAATTACGACGGTTATTTCGGATCGGTTGACACGCTTGCACATGAACTTGGACATGCATTCCACAACCGCCAGATCGAGAATCACGCACCGCTTAATCAGGACTACCCGATGCCGGTAGCCGAGACAGCATCAACCTTTAACGAGGTGCATCTCGGAAAAGCAGCGCGTATGGAGGCGTCCGGAGAGGAACTTTTAAACCTGCTGGAGAACGACCTCAAGGAGCAGACACAGTGTATCGTGGACATTTACTCCCGCTATCTGTTTGAGACGGCGGTATTTGAACAGAGCCAGAACAAGTTCCTCATGGCGGACGATCTAAAGCAGATCATGCTGGATGCGCAGAAGAAGACGTACGGCGACGGACTGGATCCGGAATACATGCATCCGTATATGTGGGTGTGCAAGGGACATTACTACAGCGAGGGACTGAGCTTTTACAATTTCCCGTATGCTTTTGGCAATCTGTTTGCACTCGGACTTTACAGCCAGTTTGAAAAAGAGGGGGAGGCTTTTATTGGGAAATATAAGGCAATGCTTTCGGCAACCCCGTGCTGCACGATCGAGGAGGCAGGCGCAATGATGGGAATCGACCTCACAAAGAAGGATTTCTGGAGAACGGGACTTTCTGAGATTGCGGAAGAGATTGAGCAGTTCTGCGCGATGTAAAAGGAGATATGTTATGGAAGATTTAAAACAGATCATGCCGAAGAAGCTCGGGTTTGGCTGTATGCGCCTGCCCGTTGTAGGCGGCAATAACGAAGAGATTGACGACGCGGCATTCTGCAGGATGATTGACCGCTATATGGAGCAGGGATTTGTCTATTTTGACACGGCATATCCCTACCATAATCAGAAGTCGGAAGAAGCGGTGCGGCGCTGCCTGGTGGAGCGTTATGACAGAGAGCGCTTCCTTCTCGCAGACAAGATGCCGGTGTGGCTGGTACAGAACATGGAGGACTACAGCGAGATCTTTGAGAGGCAGCTGGCGCGCTGCGGCGTGACTTATTTTGACTTTTATCTGTTTCACGCCATGAACAAGACACGGGTGGAAGAGACAGAGAAAACGGGCGGCTTTGCGTTTGTGCAGAGAATGAAGACGGAAGGGCGCATCCGCCATATCGGATTTTCGTTCCATGATACGGCAGAAGCGCTCGAGGAGATCCTGAAAAATCATCCGGAGATGGAATTTGTGCAGCTTCAGATCAATTATTATGACTGGGAGTCGGAGAATGTGCAGTCCCGCAAATGCTATGAGGTTGCCCAAAAGTATGGTGTACCGGTGATCGTGATGGAGCCGGTAAAGGGCGGAACACTCGCCAACATGACCGGCAGACCGGCAGAGATTTTAAGGGAGCTTTCACCGGAGGCAAGCTTTGCATCTTACGCGATCCGCTACGCGGCGTCACTGGAAAATGTGGTGCTGGTGCTGAGCGGTATGTCGGACGAGCAGCAGCTCATCGACAACACGGCTTATATGAGAGAGTTCACACCGCTTGATGAGCGGGAGCGCGCAACGATCGCCCGGGTGGTGGAGGAGCTTGCCGCCATGCCGACGATCGCCTGTACCAAGTGCCGCTACTGTGTGGAGGGATGTCCGAAAAAGATACCGATTCCGGATGTCTTTGAGGATTACAACATGACCGTGCAGTTCGGGATCAATGACACAAACCGCGGCAGTTACCGGCGGCATACCGCTGATGGCGGCAGTGCGGATGTCTGTATCCGCTGCGGCAAGTGTGAGGGACAATGTCCGCAGCATCTGCCGATCCGCGACCTGCTTGTGAAGGTGGCGGAGACATTTGCGGAGTAAATGGAGTTCTGTTCTTTTGACCAGGCTGGTTTGATGGAATAAAAGAGTTGAAAAAGGACAGGTGAAGGATGCCAGAGCAGCAGTGCGGGAATTATCAAAATAAACTGTAAGATATTTCACAGAGATTAGAGTCAGTCTTTCGACTGACTCTTTTTTTGTGCATTTCATCCCTATATCGTTAGAATTTCAGAAAGAAACAGAATATTTTGACCATATAAATATAAAAAAACTATTAAAATTGTTAAAAATGTGCTAAAGTTAATAAAAATGTACGGTTTCCATTGTGAGGATAGAACTTTATAATTAAGACATAAACAAAGCCGCCGGATGAAGCGCGGCGGGAGGAGAAGAAGGAGGATTTTTACATGAAGAAAAAAGTTTTATCCGCACTGTTATGTGCAGCAATGGTGGTTTCCATGACCGCCTGTGGGCTGAAAGCGCCAGAGGCTGCCGACACGACGACAAGCCAGAACACAGATGCAGCGGCAGATGCAACGGCAGATGCAACGGATAGCGCAGCGGCAACCGAGGCCGGTGATTCCACAGGAACAGAGCCGGTCGGACCGGCAGTGACTCTGGTATACGCAGAGGTAAACCCGCTGGAGGGAACCATTGTAGGACAGACAGCAACCGCATTCAAAGAGAAGGTAGAAGAGCTTTCCGGCGGAAGCATCACGATTGATATTCAGGCAAACGGTGTTCTCGGCGCAGAGTCCGATGTACTTGACACCATGCTCGGCGGCGGCGGTACCATCGATATGGCACGTATTTCCGCATTCGCACTCACAAGCTACGGCGGAGAGAAATCCAGTCTCTTATCCGTACCGTTCACATTCGTAAGCCGCGATCATTTCTGGAACTTTGCAACCTCTGATCTGGCACAGGAGTTCCTGCTTGAGCCGCATGAGAACGGAACCGGTATCCGCGGACTGTTCTACGGCGAGGAAGGTTTCCGCCATTTCTTCACCGTCAATCCGATCGAGGGAATGGATGATCTGGCAGGCATGAAGATCCGTGTATCCAACGACCCGATCATGACAGGTATGGTGGAAGGACTTGGAGCAAACCCGACCGTTGTTGCCATGGGTGAGTTATATTCCGCATTACAGACCGGTGTGGTAGATGCAGCAGAACAGCCGATCGCAAACTATCAGGCAAATGCATTCCCGGAAGTAGCACCGAACATCATTCTTGATGGACATACCTTAGGAGCAATCCAGGTAGTTATCACAGACGAAGCATGGGATTCCCTGACACCGGAGCAGCAGGATGTGCTGACCGAGGCCGGCGAGTATGCTTCCCAGTACAACCGTCAGATCTCCCAGGAGACAGAGGATAAGATCCTTGAGGAGTTAAAGGCAGACGGCGTTAATGTTATTGAAGTAGACGATATCACACCGTGGCAGGATGCCTGCAAGGATGTCATCGAAGAGGCAACCAAGAATAACAAAGAGTTATATCAGCAGATCGTTGATATGCAGTAATCGACAGAAAGATTGACACTTATAGGTTTGATAGAAGGAAAACCCGCAATAATGTAAGTGCGTTTTCAAGGGGCACAGGGAGAATGGCTGCTCCCCCGTGCCCCGACTTTTTTAAGGAGGAAAAAATGCCTAAGATTTTTCAGACTTTAGATAAAATAAAGCCGGCATATGATGTGGCATATAAGTTTGTACTGTTTGTATGCAAATTGCTGCTCACGGCTGATATCGTGATCACGAGCGTCTGTGTTGTGGGCAGATATGTTTCGTTCGTGCCGGATCCGGCATGGAGCGAGGAAGTGGTACTGACCCTGATGTCTTACATGGCAGTGCTCTCAGCAGCACTTGCAATCCGCAGAAATGCGCATATACGCATGACGGCGTTTGACGCTTACCTGCCGAAGAACGTGATTAAGGTGTTGGACATTCTGGCGGATGTCGCAGTATTTATTCTGGCAATCGTGATGATTACCGTTGGATTCAGCTACGCGACCGGCATTGGTGCGAAAGGTAATTATGTCAGCATGCCGTGGCTGTCCAAGTTCTGGATGTATTTCCCGATTCCGCTTGCCGGCGTTGCGATGGTCGTTTTTGAACTGGAAGCAATTTATAATCACATTAAGAGTATTTTTGTAAAGGAGGGGACGAAATAATGAGTGTACAGAGTATGGCAATCGCAGTGTTGCTCGTAAGCTTTCTTGTCATGATTCTGCTGCGTTTCCCGATTGCATATGCAGTAGCGTTATCTTCCCTTCTGTGCCTGTTATCGCAGGGACTTCCGCTGACAACGATCTGTCAGCAGATGGTAAAGGGAATCAGTTCCTTTAGTCTGATGGCTGTGCCGTTCTTTATTACGATGGGCGTGCTGATGGGCACCGGAGGTATATCGGATAAGCTGATTGCACTCGCGGATGCCTGCGTAGGCTGGATGACCGGTGGAATGGCAATGGTAAATATCGTTGCATCCTATTTCTTTGGCGGTATTTCCGGTTCTGCATCTGCAGATACGGCTTCCATCGGAAGTATCATGATCCCGATGATGGTAGATCAGGGATACGATGATGATTTCTCAACGGCGGTTACGATCACTTCCTCCTGTGAGGGACTTCTGGTTCCGCCAAGCCATAACATGGTAATCTACGCAATGTCTGCCGGCGGTGTATCGGTAGGAAGCCTTTTCCTTGCAGGATATGTGCCGGGCGCACTGCTTGCGATCTCCTTAATGATCGGATCTTATATTATCTCGAAAAAGAGACATTATCCGAAGGGGGATAAGTTCAGTGTCAAGAGACTGTTAAAACAGCTTGGAACTTCTTTCTGGGCATTGGCAGCAGTTGTAATCGTAGTTGTCGGCGTTGTAGCCGGATGGTTTACCGCGACAGAGTCCGCTGCGATCGCAGTATTCTACAGCTTGATTGTCAGTGTATATATTTACAAGGGTCTTACCTGGAAGGGTGTCTGGAAGAGCCTGGAGCAGTGCATTGATACATTGTCTATCGTCCTGATCTTAATTTCGACATCCAGTATTTTCGGTTACTGCCTGACGACACTTCATGTGCCGGATCTGGCTGCAAAGGCAATCATCGGATTCTCGAGCAACCCGATCGTGATTGCACTGTTAGTGGATTTGATTCTGCTCATTTTAGGATGTATCATGGATATGGCACCGATCATCCTGATCGCGACACCGATCTTACTTCCGATCGCAACCTCCATCGGTATCGATCCGGTACAGTTCGGTATCATCATGGTATTAAACTGTGGTATCGGCCTTCTGACACCGCCGGTTGGATCAGTTCTTTTCATCGGTTCTGCAGTCAGCGGTGTAAAGATGGAGCGCGTGGTAAAAGCAACCCTCCCGTTCTATCTGTGCATGATCGTTGTATTATTACTTCTGACCTTTATACCGGAATTAAGTATCGGACTTCCGATGTTACTTGGAACGTAAAGGGAGCCAGTTTGTGAATACAGAGGAGATGGCATATGGAATATCAATATAAATGCAGAATTACGGCATGGGATTTTTTCCGGCTTACCATGCGTCAGACCTACCGCTCCATGGCGGGGATGTGTAATCTGGTATTTACGGTGGCGATGATCCTTCTTACGGCAAAGTTCTGGAGTCAGTCGGGGGAAGTCCTGCAGGTTCTGATGCTGATCGGATGCCTGCTGTTCCCGGTCATCCAGCCGGCGGCAATCTATGCGAAAGCCAGGCGTCAGGCGGCGGCTGTACCGCAGGATGTACAGCTTACCTTTGATGAAAAGGGGCTGCTCGTTACAACCGGAGGAGAGAGACAGCATCTGCCGTGGAACCGGCTGCGGGTTACAAAACAGCCGGGGATGGTGCTGGTGCTTTCGGGAGCCGGAAGCGGCTATATGCTGACCAACCGTGTGCTGGGAGCCGACCGGGAGGCGTTTTGGTCCTTTGTACAGAGCAAAGTGGAACAGAATAGATAAAGCAAATATGCAAAGCTGTATTTACGGAGTGTGTATCTACGGCTTTGCTTTTGCCGCATTATAGAGAGAACAGAGAGGCATGGGAAAAACAAGCGTGAGAAAGAGGATAAAACAGTTCTGGCAGGCACTTACGATCAAAAAGAAAATAGCGACGTTTACCGGGACAGTATTTCTCATCATTGCAGTCTCTGTTCTTTTTAATGTATGGGTTGTCAAGTTTTCCCTGATCGACTTTAACCGGATTTTACAGGATAACGCAGCGGTGAGCGAACTGGCACAGGCGCTCGAGGAAGAGAGTATCCAGTTTGAGACATACATAAAGGGCAATCGCGAGGAGAGAGAAAGTCTGGATATTGCGATAGAACGAACCGGAAGAGCGGTGGAAAAGCTTCCGTTCCGCTATTCTGAGATTGGAGAGCAGCGCTACGCAAAGACCTGGTCGATCAAGAGCTGTTATGAAGTCTATTGCCAGAAGCGGGACGCCATGCTTGCGATGGGGGAAAATGCGCCGGACTATATCAAGCGCCTGTATGAGGTCTACGAGATGCAGGACTATCTCGAGGAATACGCGGCGACGCTGATGAATGAGACGATCGAGGACGGCGACGGCCTCTATCATAAAAAGGTGCCCATGCTCATATGCATGCCGATTGTGGTTGTGGTATCTGGGATTATTCTCGTAACCGGCATGATGGAGCTGGCGGCATTGATGAACCAGACCATTATCTCGCCGGTGGTGGCGCTCGTGAAAGCGGCGCAGCGCATTGCCGCCAATGATTTTTTCTCGGAGGACGTGCAGGTGCAGAATGAGGACGAGCTGGGGGAACTGGTGCATGCGTTCAACAAGATGAAATACGCGACAGGCGAGTACATTATGGCGCTGGAAGAAAAGAGGAAGACTCTTGATCTTCTGCATGAGGAGGAACTGGAAAAGCTGGAGACGGAGAAGCGCCTGGAGATGATAAAGCTGGAATTGCTAAAAAGCCAGATCAATCCGCATTTTTTGTTCAACACGCTAAATGTCATCAGCGGGATGGCGCGTCTTGAGGAGGCGCAGACGACCGAAAAGATGATACTGGCGCTCAGTTCCCTGTTCCGCTACAACTTAAAGACGCCGGAACAGTTTGTGCTGCTGGCAAAGGAGCTGAACGTGGCTGCGGATTATATGTATCTGCAGCAGATGCGCTTCGGGGAGCGGATCCGTTATGAACTGGACTGTAAAGCGAGACAGGAACTGGTCATGGTTCCGGCATTTACATTCCAGCCGCTTGTGGAAAACGCGATTATTCACGGAATTGCGCCGAAGGAGGAAGGCGGAAGCATCCGTATCGTGGTCAGGCAGAAAGAAAACCGGCTGCGTATAGCAATCGGGGATGACGGGATCGGAATGACCGAGGAAGAACTGCAGCAGTTAAAAAATCGTCTTAAGACGGCGGATGCCGGGCACGGAGGAATCGGCCTTGGCAATGTGTACCGGCGGATCACTGCGATGTATCCAGACGGGGATTTTGAGATATGCAGTAAAAAAGATGCGGGAACAGTTATCGTGATAGACATTCCGTGCAGAGAGGAAACGGGGGATATGACATGAAACGAGTGCTGATAGCGGATGATGAACCGATTGAGAGAATGATTGTAAGCAGAACCGTTGAAAAATATTTTTCGGAGGAACTTACCGTTGTGAGCGCTGCAAACGGAAGGGAAGCGGTGGAACAGTTTTTTGCCGGAGACTGCCAGATCGCCCTGCTGGACATTGAGATGCCGGGAATGAACGGACTGGAGGCGGCGGAGCAGATCCGCAAAAGGGATAAAAACTGCAGTATTATTTTTCTTACGGCATTTGATGAATTTAACTATGCCAGGCGTGCGATAGTGGTCCGCGCCATGGAATATCTGCTAAAGCCGGTGGAGGATCAGGAACTGGTGGCGGTGCTTGAGGAAGCCGTGCGGATTGCAGAGGAGCAGGAGACAGACAGGGAAGCCGGAGACAAGAAAAGCGCAGAGCAGATCTCTGCCGAACGGGACTGTCATGAGGACACGGCGGATACGGAGCGATCAAGAATCCGGCTGCAGGCGGTTGCTGGGAATATTCAGGCGTTTATTGAACACAATTATATGGACGACATTTCTTTGCAGACGGTGGCAGAGGCCATGAACTATTCCGACGCCTATTTCTGCAAGATTTTCAAGCAGTGCTTTGACAAGAATTTTATTGTCTATCTCTCGGAGTATCGTGTGGCGAGGGCAAAAGAACTGCTGGGTGACGTCCTTATCAATGTAAAGGATGTGAGCCAGAAGGTGGGCTACCGCGATTCCAACTATTTTGCAAAAGTATTCAAACGGATTGCCGGCGTCACGCCGACGGAATACCGGATGCAGGTATTAAAGGAGGCGGGAGAGCGATGAGACGGATATGCGCGGCGGCGGTTGTGGCAGGAATGACGATACTGCTCACACTGTCCGCCTGGAAAAATCACACGTATCCCTCCAAGACAGAGGTGGAACCGGAATATGTGTTTTCCTATGCGGAAAATCAGCCGGAGGACTATCCGACGACACTCGGTGCCAAGTATTTTGCAGAACTCGTGGAGGAGCGGACAAACGGCAGAATCCGGATTCTGGTGCAGCCGGTCGGGGTGCTCGGGTCAGAGAATAAAGTCATCAAACAGATGCAGTACGGCGGGATTGATTTTGCGCGGGTGTCACTGGCGCAGCTTGCGGAATATATTCCGAGCCTGAATGTGCTGCAGATGCCCTATCTTTATACGGATTCCGACCATATGTGGAGGGTGCTCGACGGGGAGATCGGGGATGCGTTTCTGGAGAGTGTCAGCGCGGATGATGTCATCGGTCTGTCCTGGTACGATGCCGGAGCCAGAAATTTTTATAATTCCGTAAAACCGGTTACCTGTCTGGAGGATCTGAAAGGCATGCGGATCCGTGTGCAGGAGTCGGATCTTGCCGTTGATATGGTGGAGGCGCTCGGCGCTACGGCGATTCCGATTGCCTATGGGGATGTTTATGCCAGCCTGGAGCGGCAGGTGGTGGACGGAGCCGAGAATAACTGGCCGTCCTACGAGGCGATGCGGCACTATGAGGTCGCGAAATACTATACGGTGGACGAGCACAGCAGAGTGCCGGAAATGCAGATCTGCTCGGCGTATACCTGGCAGAAACTGTCGCCGGAAGACCGGGAGATTATCCTGGAATGTGCCAGGGAATCGGCGATCTACGAGCGTGAGGTGTGGACACAGCGCGAGGAGCAGTCGCGCAGCATTGCCATGGAAAACGGCACGAAAGTGGTGGAGCTTTCCGCTGAGGAAAAAAAACGGTTCCAGAATGCCGTGTACGGGGTATATGAAAAATACTGCGGGGATGACATGGGACTCATCGAAGAAATCTTAAAAGAGGGATCGTAATGCGGCGGGCAGAACACGCAGACGGCCGGGAAAAATGCCGCATACAGATAAAAACAAAAAAAGGGAGATGGAGCAATGGAGAAAACAGTAAAAAATCAGGTGTGGAACTTTAATGACAGGATCGATGCCGAGGTGTGCGCCGAGGGTGTGGAACGCAAGATTTTAGCGTACACGGATGAACTGATGTGTGTGGAAAACCACTTCAAAAAAGGAGCGGTCGGCGCCCTGCATCATCATCCGCATACGCAGATCACATATGTGGTGTCGGGCAGCTTTGAATTCGAGATAGACGGCGTCAGAAGAGTCATCAAACCGGGCGACGCACTGTTAAAGCGCAACGATATTGAGCACGGCTGCGTCTGCCTGGAAGACGGCATCCTCTTAGACATCTTTACCCCGATGCGGCAGGAGTTTGTATAAAACTAATCCCGCCGGAACAAATCTCTCGTGTAGACTTTGTCTTTTACATCATCGAGACAGGAATCATAGCGGTTGGCGATGATGCTGTCGCTAATCTTCTTAAACTCGTCAAGCCGGTTGACCACCTTGCTTCCGAAGAAGGTGGTTCCGTCTTCGAGTGTCGGTTCGTAGATAATCACGGAAGCCCCCTTTGCTTTGATGCGTTTCATGACGCCCTGGATACTGCTCTGCCGGAAGTTGTCAGAGTTGGATTTCATCGTCAGGCGGTAGACGCCGATGGTGACCGGATGCTCCATGCCGGAATTGTAGGTGTTGGCGGAGGCGTAGTTGTAGTATCCTGCCATCTGCAGAACGCGGTCGGCGATAAAATCTTTGCGGGTGCGGTTGCTCTCCACGATTGCGCTCATCATGTTCTGCGGAACGTCATTGTAATTAGCCAGAAGCTGTTTGGTGTCTTTCGGCAGACAGTAACCGCCGTATCCGAAGGACGGGTTGTTGTAATGCGTGCCGATTCTCGGGTCGAGACATACGCCGTCGATGATGTCGCGTGTGCTTAAATTTTTCGTCTCTGCATAGGTGTCAAGCTCATTGAAATAGGACACGCGCAGCGCCAGATAGGTGTTTGCGAAAAGCTTGACGGCCTCCGCCTCGGTAAATCCCATGAAAAGCGTCGGGATATTCTCCTTGAGGGCACCCTCCTGCAGCAGTGCTGCAAAATTCCTTGAAGCGACCACAAGGCGCTCGTCGTCGGAGTCGGTTGAGACGATGATCCGGCTCGGGTAGAGATTGTCATACAAAGCCTTCGACTCGCGGAGAAATTCCGGGCTGAAGATGATGTTTGCGGTGTGGTATTTTTGGCGTACTGATTCCGTGTAGCCGACCGGGATCGTCGATTTGATGACCATGACCGCGTCCGGATTGACGGAGAGAACCAGTTCAATCACGGCCTCCACAGCGGAGGTGTCAAAATAATTCCTGGCGCTGTCGTAGTTGGTCGGTGCGGCGATGATGACGTAATCGGCGTCCCTGTATGCCGCGGCGCCGTCTAAGGTGGCGGTGAGATCGAGATCTTTTTCGGCGAGATATTTTTCAATATAATCGTCCTGGATCGGGGATTTGCGCCGGTTGATAAGATCGACTTTTTCCGGAAGAATGTCGACTGCCGTCACATGGTTGTGCTGTGCGAGCAGGGTGGCAATGGAGAGACCGACGTAGCCGGTGCCGGCAACCGCAATGCGTAACGGTGACGGGGAGGGAAGCCTGTCGTGCGCGGTATCAGCGAAAACGCTGTCCGGCTCAAAGCCGAGCACTTCTCCCAGCTGCTCTAACTGCGGGATGGACGGGATAAAATCCTGTTTTTCAATTCTTGAGATCAGGGCGCGGTTGATCCCGGTCGCCTCGGCGAGGGACTGCTGCGTCATGGACTTTTCTTTTCTCTTGCTGGTGACGAGGTCCGCCAGAATCACAGATGATAATTTCCTCATGAAATCTCCTCCTTGCATGTTATTTAAAATAACTATATCTGCAAAACAATCTGATAAAAGCATATCACAAGACGAAAATAAAAGCAATATTGGATAATAATGATATTTAAAATAACAACGCGAAGACAAAAAAGGGAGTGGATGTAGAAGAACTGTACCGTAGGGGAAAGTTCTGGTTGAGAAACAAAAAAGAAAACACTATAATAAGAATAAGTGGGGCGAAGGGCTCTGCATGAATGACAGGAACAAAAGAGGATTGGAATAAGGGGGAAGCTATGGGCGGACTGATATGGATCATCGTGATTGTAGTGGTGATAAGTGAGATAAAGAAATTCCAGAGAAAGAACGGACAGCGTGTGAAACCGAATGTGCCGAGGCAGCAGCAGTACATGCGTCCGGATCAGACAAAGGTAGGACAGCAGAATGTGCGCCCGAATCAGATGCCGAGGCAGCAGCAGAACGTGCGCCCGAACCAGATGCCGCGCCAGCAGCAGGGCATGCGCCCGAATCAGATACCTTGGCAGCAGAATGTGCGCCCGAACCAGATGGCAGGACGGCAGAATGTGCGCCCGAACCAGATGCCGGGACAGCGGACGCAGAGTGCAGGCGGGGCTGCCATGGCAGGCTGCCGCAGACCGCAGCCTAATCAGGCGGAGAATGACATATTAAAACGTGCCACAGAGAATGTGAGCGAGAACGATGGGGATGAACTGGAGCAGCAGATGATGGCGGGAGCACACGAACTCGTCAACGCGATCGATATTGACAGTGCCAGTGAACTGATGCATGAGGTGGAGGATCTGATGATTATGGGTTATCAGGCAAATCTGCCGTTTGAGCGCGATTTTATCGCGGAGGGAGTGGCAATGCTGAACGGTTATGAGCTGGATATGGGTGCATAAAGATACGGCAGGACAGCAAAGAGGGACAGAAGGAAGGTTACAGGAATGGAAAGAGTGAGAATCCCGCAGAGCGGGGAGATCTATCGTCACTTTAAAAACAGACTTTATCAGGTCATCGCAGTGGCAACACATTCGGAGACCGGAGAAAAACTGGTCATTTATCAGGCTCTCTACGGAGATTATCAGGTATATGCGAGACCGCTCGCCATGTTTGTGAGCGAGGTCGATCGTGAAAAATATCCGGATGCGGCGCAGACCTACCGTTTTGAACGCGTGGACCGGAGCGAACTTGCGGGCGCTGGCAGCGGACGCATGGAGCGGGCTGAGGCGCGGAAGCAGGCACAGGCGACGGCATCGTTTGCGGACGAGGTGCAGGAGACGGAGGCAGAAGAGCTGACGGATCAGATCCGGGTAAGCCAGATGGAGCAGTCGCTTTCCGATGAGGTGAATCCGAAGCTGATGCAGTTTTTTGACGCTGATACGCTGGAAGAAAAATATAATATTCTGGTGTCGATGCGGGATGAGGTGGACGACCATCTCATCAACAGCATGGCGGTTGTGCTGGATGTTGTGATTCCGGAGGGACCGGTGGCGGACCGCTATGAGCAGTTGAAAGCCTGCATCCGCACAAAGCAGCGCTACGAGACGCAGCGGATGCGCTGACCAGATACGAGAGCAGGAGAGTACATGGAAGAACAGAAGGAAAAATTATCTGCGATTGCGCAGGCCAAACCATATAAAATCATTATCAGCAAACCGGCGGGTGGGGAGATCCCTTACCGCCGGATTGTCATTGAGCGCAAGGAATCCTATTACCAGGCGGCAGCCTATACGGAAAAACAGGTATTTCACGAGAACATACCGCCCGAGAAGCTGGCGGGATATCTGGGGAAAACGGCCGTGGGGCAGTATCTGCAGGTCAATGCCTGGGATGATGCTGCAGAGCATATATATCTGTGTTCCAAAAAGGGAAAAGTAACCTACAAGACGAAAAAGAATGTGCAGACGGCGGCAAAGGCAAGCGGGAGCCACAACCGCAAAAAGCAGTATATTCTGGAGGAGGGAACGCCGATAGAACCGCTTGTGGATATGGGAGTGTTTACACCCGAAGGAAAAGTCGTGCGCACGATGTATGACAAGTTCCGGCAGATCAACCGTTTTTTGGAGATGGTCGGTGATGCGGTCGGGGACGATACATCAGAAACACTTCACATCATTGATTTTGGCTGTGGAAAATCTTACCTGACATTCGTGCTGTATTACTATTTTACGGAGATTCAGAAAAGAAACGTGCAGATTGCAGGGCTTGACCTGAAAGCGGACGTGATTAAGAACTGCAATGCCGCCGCGAAAAAGTACGGCTATGAGAATCTGCATTTTGAGGTGGGAGACATTAACGGATACCGCACGGATGCGCCGGTGGATATGGTGGTGACGCTTCACGCCTGCGATACTGCGACGGATTATGCACTGTACAACGCCATCATGTGGAACGCGCGCATGATTCTTTCCGTGCCGTGCTGCCAGCATGAATTAAACGGACAGATCCAGTCGGAGGATCTGGGACTGATGACGCGCTACGGAATTATTAAGGAGCGCTTTGCGGCACTTGCCACGGACGCAATCCGCGCGAATCTGCTTGAGTGCTGCGGCTATAAGACGCAGGTGCTGGAATTTGTAGACTTTGCCCATACGCCGAAGAACCTTCTGATCCGCGCAGTGAAAAAAGGCGGATCCGATGCGGCGAGAGCGATCGTGCCTGCCGCCGTCCGCAAGCGGTACCTCGGCGAGGTGGAGCGCATGATGGAGGAGTTCCATCTGGATCCGACTTTGTACCGCCTGTTAAAGGAGGCGGGGCGCCTGGGCTGATGCCCCGGTTCAGGAAGAAAAGGTGCGCTGGCTTAAGGTGCTGTTGTGATATTTTGTGGAGAACGTGACGTCCTCGCCGAACCACTCGGGCGGGACAAACGTATTCGCTTCCTCCTCAGTCTCAAACTCGACTTCCGCGAGCACGAGCGGGGCAAGCGCTCCCTCAAATACATCCAGCTCAATGGTATATTTTTCCGCGAATGGAATCAGATAGCGGCGCTTCTGAATCAGAAGACCGTCAATTTTTTCTTTTAAATGGGTGAAAGACTCTTCGTTCAGGGGAAGATTATATTCCTCGCGGACCATGAGTCCTTTTCCCTTGTAAGTCAGAATATAGCGGTCATTGCTGCGCCGGATGCGCACGACCGGGTTCGTGCTTAGATAGCCCTGCTCAATCTGCTTGCAGGGGTACTGTTCCAAGTGGTCTGGGAGGGTCTTGACGAGATACTTGCGTTCGATTTCCATGTGAATTCCTTTCCGGCTGCCGCAGGGAGTGTTCCGGCTGGCGGCAGACATGCTGATGCATTGATTGTGTATTGATTCTATCATAGCACGTTTTTGCAAAGTGTGGTACTCTTTTGATAGGGCGAAAGCCCGACAGCGAGGAATGCGCAGCATTTCGAGCGTGCACTGCGTAATATAGTGAATGCAAAAGTGAAAGCGAAGAAAAAGAAAAGAGGAGAATTATGATGAGTAAAATTGGAATTTTTATGGCAGACGGATGTGAGGAGATTGAGGGACTGACCGTGGTGGATATTGTGCGCCGCGCGAAGATGGACATTACGATGATCTCCGTGAACGGAAAAAGAGAAGTGACCAGTTCCCACGGCGTGACCTTTTTGGCGGACGCCGTAGCGGAAGAAGTGGATTATGGCGCACTTGACGGGATCGTGCTGCCGGGCGGAATGCCGGGAACACTGCATCTGCTCGACCATGCGACGGTAAACGAAGTGATTAAGAAGTTTGCGGGCGAGGGAAAACTGGTGGCAGCCATCTGCGCGGCGCCGAGTGTTCTCGGAGCTGCCGGTATTCTGGAGGGCAGACGCGCAACCTGCCATCCGGGGTTTGAGGAAAAGCTGACGGGTGCGGCAACGAGTGAGGACGCCGTGGTTGTGGACGGAAACATCATCACAAGCCGCGGAATGGGAACTGCAATTCCGTTTGCGCTCGAGATTGTCCGCTATTTTGCGGATGATGCGGCAGTGGAGCACATCAAGGACGGACTGGTATATCACGTGGTGCAATAACAGGCGTCTGACAGCGTTCTCCATGCGGCGTGTTTTATGGGGCTGCTGCTTTCCGTGTATTGCTCCTTTTAGCGATAAGTAATATATATTATGAGAAGCACATGATACAGATTTTGGATGGAACTGCATCTGGAACATTCATTGGAGAAAAATGTGTGTATTTCTTCCAGCCGGATGACTGCATCTGATTCCGTGTCTCTTCCACGTTTGGACACCTGGTGGGCGCATGTCCGACACACCGGAGACAATGGGCGGACTTTCTGGCAGCACTAACTGTGCTCCCTCATAGACAATATTAAACCGCGCGAACCGAAACTCGTTGGCATCTGCTATTAAAAATAGGGCAGATGCCAATTCAAACATCGGCTTCGCGCGGTTATGTTCTATTGCGGGAGCACAGATAAGTGCTGCACAAAAGTCCTACAAATTGTCTCGCGGGGTGCGGACATGCCCCACTGGAGTGATCCAAACTTGGAAAGACACGGATCATCGCAGATGCAGCCACCAGCTGGTTAGAAATGCCACATTTTTTGAACAGAATGTTCCATAGGCATTCCACCCGAAATCGTAACGGTGTGCTTCTCATAATATTACTTACCGCTAAAAGGGATGGTACTCTGAAAGCGGCAGCTCCATAAAATACAACTTGTGTACATGACCATACAAGTCGTACGATGGAAGCGTTACAGGTAAATGGTAATCTGCAGGTGAAAACGGGGCTCGGTGCAGAGAACGTCTGAGATCGGTAAAAGGAGAAGGAAATGTTTACAGACAGGACGACGAAAAGATGGCGGGGGAGCTGGAAGCGGCAGAGTGCACGGAAAAACCCGGGGATGTATGGTTATGGAATAGTGGCGGCATCGCTGGTTATGGCGGCAGGTCTGACTGGCTGCGGCGAGGCAAAAGAGGTGGCGCTTGCCAGGACGGAGAGCAGCAATCCGATTGTAAAAACGGATGACGGCGGAGAGCGGATTTATGGCGGAGATCCATCGGTGCTGGTGGACGGAGATACCGTGTATCTGTACACGGGACACGACGCGTCGACGGACGAACAGGTGGCGAATTCCGTTTATGAGATACCGGAATATTTGTGTTATTCCTCCACGGATCTGGTGAACTGGAAGTCTGAGGGAACCGTCATGACGATGGATACCGTGGACTGGGCGAAGGATGATGTATCGGCTTGGGCAAGTCAGGTCATGAAATACAACGACAAGTATTATCTGTACTACTGCAGCTGGGATAAATCCGGCAAGCAGTCGATCGGTGTGGCGGTGGCGGACAGTCCGACGGGCACGTTTGTCGATATCGGAGAACCGCTTGTGCGCGGTTCTGTGACGAAGCCGCAGCTTTCCACCTTCAATGACATTGATCCGACGGCGTGGGTGGAGACGGATGAAAACGGTGAGGAGCACCGGTATCTGGCGTGGGGCAACGGCATGTTTTTCATGTGCGAGCTCAATGAGGATATGATTTCAGTCAAGGATATGAACGGAGACGGGGAAATTACCAGCGGTACTTCGTTTGACGATGCGGACATCATGTATCAGAAGGGCGGCATTGAGAATTACACCGAGGCGCCGTGGCTGTACCGCAGATCGGATGAACAGGGCAACTACTACGGAGATTATTATCTGTTTTACGCGTACGGGTGGAGAGAATGCATGGCATATGCGACAGCGCCGGATTTAACCAGCGGTGACTGGACATTCGGCAATGTCATAATGTACCCGACTTCGACCTCGAACACGAACCATATGGCGGTCTTTGATTTTAAAGGCAAGACGTATTTTGTCTATCACAACGGCTCGCTGCCGGGAGGCAACGGTTACCGCAGAAGCGCATGCATCACGGAGCTGCATTTCAATGACGACGGCAGCATCGATTACTTCGAGGAGACGACGGCGGGACTTGCCGGTACCGCAGTGACGTTACAGTCCGCGACGGGCGACGGGGCGCTGCTCTCGCACGAGGGATTCGTCAATTCATCGGCGGATGTGGATTATCCGATGAAAAATGTCAAGGTCGGAACCGGACTCGGAGATCTGTCGACGGATGAGAAATGGGTGCTCTGTGACGGAAAGGCGGATGCATCCAACGAATATTACGTGTCCATCCAGTCCGAGAACAAGTCGGGACTGTACCTGACAGCACAGACAGACGGCACCGTTGTGCTGGCACAGGATGTGGATGCCGCGGAGGAGACGGCGCAGGCGCAGACATTCCACACGATGGAGGGATTGTCCGACAAGAAGGGAGTTTCCTTTGAGAGCGTGCTCATGCCGGGACAATATCTGACGCTGCAGGACGGCAAACTGGTGCTCACCGACGGAAGCGATAAGAAGGCGGCAACCTTTTATTTGAATTAAACTTTGATAAAATGTAAAATACTTTAACAAAAATAAAAATAAATATTGTATTACCTCCTGTTATCTGATATATTGTAGCTAAAGCTGGGCAATGAAGATCATGGGAGGTTTTTTTATGCGAAATGGAAGGAGAACCATTTCTGTTCTGCTTGTGGCGGCGATGACCGCCGGACTTGCTGCCTGTGGAACGACAGAGGTGGCAGAGAATGTGACGGAGTCTGAGACGCCGGAGAATACCGATTACAATTTTACGGTGAGCTACGACGGGATTCAGACCGGGGACGTTTCCTCCGGGGTGGCGGTACACGATCCGTCAATCTATGAGGAAGACGGAACTTATTATATCTTCGGTTCCCATATGTCTGCAGCAAAAAGTGAAGATCTGCTGCACTGGGAGTCCATTGCGGACGGATACAACAAGACGAATCCGGTCTACGGCCAGATCTATGGTGTGGCAGACGAGGCGTTCGCCTACGCCGGCAGCAAGAACAGCCTGATTCAGACAGATGATAAGAAAACACATGTCTGGGCACCGGATGTAATCTATAACAAGACGACCGGACTGTATTACATGTACTATTGCACAACATCCACCTGGAATGCATCGAACCTGTGCTACGGGACATCCGAGACGATCGAGGGACCTTACGAGTGGCAGGGAGCGCTCATCTATTCCGGTTTTGACAAGGACACAATCGCAGGAACCGATGTGCTGGATTATGTCGACGAGGAATATGCATTAAAAAAATATGTGAGAAACAACAGTTATAACTTCGAGGAATATCCGAATGCGATCGACCCGACGGTATTTTACGATGCCGACGACCGCATGTGGATGGTCTATGGTTCCTGGAGCGGCGGTATTTTCCTGCTGGAGCTGGATCCGGCGACCGGACAGGTGATTCATCCGGAGGCGGACGAGGAACACAATGTGGATGCCTACTACGGAAAGCGTCTGCTCGGAGGCGGACACAAATCCATTGAGGGACCTTACATCCTCTATGACGAGGCGACGGATTACTATTACCTGTATGTATCTTACGGTACGCTCACAAGCAGCGGCGGCTATCAGGTGCGCGTGTTCCGTTCCAAGACCGTGGACGGCGATTATGTGGATATGAACGGGGAATACCCGACCGCGGATGTGGATCATCAGCTTTACGGTCTGAAGCTGACCGGCAATTACAAGCTTCCGTCCTTAGAGCGCGCGTACATGGCGACCGGACATAACTCTGCATTCATCGATGAGGACGGCAGACAGTATCTGGTCTACCATACCCGTTTTAACAACGGCACGGAAAATCATTCGCCGCGCGTACATCAGATGCTGATGAACGAGGACGGATGGCCGTGCGAATTGCCGTATCAGACACAGGGAGAGACGGTGAGCGGTACCGGTTATGAGACGGATGCAGTGGTCGGAAGATATTTTGTGATCAATCAGGGAACCAATATCAGCAATGACATTGCCAACCCGGTGATCCTGTACCTGAATGCTGACGGTACAGTCGTCGGAAGAGAGGCAGCGGGAACCTGGGAAGCTGTTGACGGAACGTACTATATGCACATTACGATTGACGGAGAGGACTACAGCGGCGTGTTCTGCCAGATGAAAGACGAGGCAGGCACCGATGTGATGACATTTTCTGCCGTGGGCGGAAACCAGAGTGTCTGGGGCGTAAAATATATCGCGGAATAAAACAGAATAAAAAGCAAAGCGTCCGGCAAGGGCTCAGCCGGATCTGTTATAAGGAGAAAAAGATGGAGAAACAGTTGAAATATAATGAGCCGTGGATTTTGCAGAGAGCAGATCCCTATGTGTACCGTCACACGGATGGAACCTATTATTTTACCGCATCCGTGCCGGAATATGACAGGATTGTGCTGCGCAGCGCCTCACATCTTGCGGATCTTGCGGATGCCGAAGAACATGAGGTGTGGCACAAGCACGAGAGCGGACCGCAGAGCATCCATATCTGGGCGCCGGAACTGCATTATCTCTTTGGAAAATGGTATCTATACTATGCCGGCGGCGATAAGGACGACATCTGGGCGATCCGCCCGTATGTGCTGGAATGCCAGGGTGATGACCCGGTACATGATCCGTGGGTGGAAAAAGGCAAGATGACCCGTGCAGATGGAGACGAATTCTCGTTTGAGGCATTTTCCCTGGATGCGACCGTCTTCGAGGTAAAAGGAAGCTGGTATTACATCTGGGCGGAAAAAGTGGGAGTCGGCAGGCAGATATCCAATCTTTACATCGCCAGAATGAAGAACGGCTACACGCTGGATTCCGTGCAGGTTCTTCTGACAACGCCGGATTACGACTGGGAGCGCCACGGCTTCTGGGTAAATGAGGGACCGGCGGTCATTCAGAAGGACGGCAAAGTATTTATGACGTATTCCGCCAGCGATACCGGCGTGCATTACTGCATGGGTATGATGACGGCGGATGCAGACGCAGATCTGTTAGATCCGCTCTCCTGGAAAAAAGAGCGCTATCCGGTACTTACATCCAGTGAAAAAGCGGGAATCTACGGCCCGGGACATAATTCCTTCACGAAGGATGAGGCAGGAGATGACATTATGGTCTACCATGCGAGAACGGAGACGGAGATTGTGGGCAACCCGCTGTACAATCCGAACCGTCATGCGATGCTTATGAAGATCAGATGGCAGGACGACCGACCGGTGTTCGGGTTCGACGAGTAGGATAGCAGGTAAAAATTCAGAAATGTGGGCATGAGATGATGGAGAAGAGAGTGTGTACGCGCTGTCTGCTTCGGGATATGATCGAGGCGGGGGACAGTATGGAAATGATTGAAAAATACCGCGCTGCGATCAAAGAGGCGGACCGTGTCACAGAGGAAATCTACGAGAGCAGACTTGCGGTCTGTCAGGATTGTGAGAAGCTGAATGCCGGAACCTGTATGGCGTGCGGCTGCTATGTGGAGCTGCGCGCAGTGGCAGCCGTGTCACGGTGCCCGAAGAAGAAGTGGTAGACGCTGCGTCCGTGTCTTTGCCACGCTTTGACAATCCACAGGTGTGTCCGGCAACCCGCAGACAATGAGCGGACTTTTTAGTGGCGCTAATGCCACTTCTTCACAAACAATATAAAACCGCGCGAACCGAAACTCGTTGGCATCTGCTATTGAAAATAAGGCAGATGCCAATTCAAACATCGGCTTCGCGCGGTTATGTTTTGTTCATCAGTGGCAATAAGCGCCACACAAAAGTCCTAAAATTGTCTGCCGGCTTGCGGACACATCCTGCGGAGTGTTCAAAGCTTGGAAAGACACAGATCATCAAGGATGCCGGATGCGGTATGGTTAGAAATACCGGATTTTGCGATCAGAATACCTCCCGCAGCTGTATCCACAACCGTTTCAGAGCTAATGTCTATCTATACAACTGCCCGGAAGAAATCCCCCGCTACGGCTGCGCAGCGACAAGCGGCGCATAATTGATGGCGACACGGATGTCCTGATCGTAGTTTCCGAAAGATTTTCCGTAGAGCGTGATGCCGCCGACATGCTCGGAGTCATTTTCGACCGCGAGACGCAGGCGGATGTCGCTGCTGTAGTCCAGGTGAAGCGAGAGCGTGCTGACATCGGAGATCTTAAGACCGTCGATGTAGGTGCCGTAATCATTGATGACTAACAGCTTTAACAGACCATACTGATTCCAGTTCTGCGGCCACCACTGCGGGGTGAACATACCGTGCACATCGCCGAAATCGCCCGGGGACGTCCACATGCCGATCTTGGTGTCGTTGATGTAAAAACTGATATCCGACGGCCAGTTGTTGTCGATGCCGGGAGCCTCCGAACTCAGCTCTGCCGAGATGGAAAGCTGCGTGATTCGCTGGTTGGAGGGGATCAGGTTCGGTATGGTATACTCGACATAGCCCTTAGTGAACCAGAGAATGTTGGCGGTAAAACGATCCGGATGATTAAAGTACCGGATATCGTCGAACTCGCCGATCACGGATTCGCTGGTGGCGATGCCGCAGGTCGGCCACACCTGATGTCTGGAAAACTGTCCGACCTTGATCTCAGTCTCGAATACATTCTTATAATCAATCGGTTTCTTGATGTCCACAATGATGCGGTCCTGCGTCACGGAACACATTTTCTGATTGCCGTGTCCGGCAGATTCATTGGAGATATTGATCAGACCGCACTCTTCGAGCTTCTTGATGTGACCTGTGAGAGCTCCGTTGCTGATGTTTAGCTCTGTCGCAAGCTGGTTCATGCTCATCTGCTCGTTTTCAAGTAAAATATTAAGAATCTGGATACGTGTGTCAGACCCGAGAGCCTTAAATGTCTCCAGACCATCGTCTAAGGAAGTAATATGAATCATTTCCTGAGTATCCTCCTGTAAAAACGGAACTAGTTAAGGTGTTCTTTATTAGTTTCCTATTATAGAATTGTTATAGAAAAGTGTCAACTATTAAGGATGAAATTAAAAATATTTAAATAAAAACAAAACAATACGTCAAGTTGCACAAAACGAGAACGTTATCACATGACATGTCGGTCATAATTTTGTATAATTTAGCGAAAAGCAAAAATACTTTGGAAAAACATAAAATAAATATTGACACCACAGGAAATGCATTGTATATTATCTACATAAGATAAATGAAATCGAACAAAGAAATTGTCGAAATAGCTAATGAGCCCAGCTTATGACAAGATCTTATGTGAATTTCAGATCATCTTAGCAACTTATTTTATTATCCTATAATTCAAGGAGGAGGGCAAGAATTATATGAGAAGGAAAGTATTCAGTGCACTGATGTGCGCAGCAATGGTCACATCCCTGTTTGCAGGATGTGGAAGCTCTGATGCTTCTACCACTGCTTCAAATTCAGGAAGCACAACAGGGGATGGCACAGAGGCAGCAGCAGAGGACGCTGTAGAGGATGCAACAGAATCCGCAGAGTCAGAGGTTGTTACCAACACATTCGGTGATCCGAACGGAACACATCTTGAGATGTGGACATTCGTAGAGCTTCACGGACAGCATTACGGCAAGATGGCTGAGGTTTGGAACGAGGAGCATCCGGATCAGACGATCGAGATCACATGTACGACATATCCGTACAGTGATATGCACACAAAGCTTCTTACTGCACTTCAGGCAGGAACCGGTGCACCGGACATCTGTGATGTAGAGGTTGGACAGTTCCCGAACGTGGTTGCAGGTCTTGACCAGTGGCTGGTTCCGCTGGATGACTACGCAGCTCCGTACATGGAGACTATGGTTAAAGCACGTATGGATACCTACGCAGGGGAGGACGGACATTATTATGGAGCTCCGTACCATGTAGGTGCAACTGTAATGTACTATAACGTGGCAGCTATGGCAGAGGCTATGGGAATTTCCGAGGATGAGGTAACCGCTAAGATTGATTCCGTTGTTACATGGGATGACTATCAGGCACTCGGTGATGAGTATGTGGCAGCAATCGGTGAGGAAGGCAAATACTTCACATCCGTAGATACAGGCGGTACAGACTGGTTATGGCTGGCAATGGCTGAGTACGGCGATGACTGGACCGGCGGATTCGATGATCCGGCAAACGTTCAGCTTGACTCTGTCCAGAAAATGTTAGAGATGCAGCAGTCCTGGTTAGACAGCGGCTTCGCAGAGGTTTCACCGGATGGACATGTAGACCTTGAGGCTGGTTTCCAGAACATTCTGGATCACAATATCGTATCTTTCCCGAAGGCATTATGGTACATGAGCCGTTTTACAAACTATATGCCTGAGGAGAGCGGTAACTGGTACATTGCTAAGTGCCCGGTATTTGAGGCAGGTCAGAAGTGCTCCGTTGGTATCGGTGGTACAGGTACCGTTGTGACACAGCAGTCTGCGAGCACAGATCTTGCAGCTGAGTTCCTTTGCTGGGCAAAGATGTCTGACGAGGGTGAGAAGAACATCTGGGATACATTAGGATTCGACGTATGCAACACTGCATGCTGGACAGATGATGCTTTTGCACATGACGACAGCAACCAGTACAACGCATACTTCAGAAACTATCCATACGATGTATTGAATTCCATCGGTATGGACAACATCGGTAAGATCTCTGTTGTAGCGATCAGCCCGACAATCAACGAGTATGTATGCAACACAACATTAAATGAGGTACTTGAGGACGGCATGGATGTATCTGATGCTCTCCAGGAGTTACAGGATGCAGTCGATCTTGAGCAGTAGGACATAAGTTTTGAGAATGGGGATGTCTGGAGGGTTCTCCTCTGGCATCCCTGTTTTCATAAGAAGGAGAGGGTGTTGAGTTGAAGTTAAAAAAGTTTTTGTATTCGGAAAAAGTAGCGCCATATATTTTTGTCATACCTTTTATTTTAAGCTTTGCGTTTTTCTGGATCTATCCGTTGATCACATCCGTGACAATGAGTTTTCAGGACATCGGAGCAATCAAATCAGAGTGGGTGGGTCTTGCCAATTACCAGAAGCTGTTGAAGGATAATGTATTCCACACGGCAATCTGGAACAGCACAAAATACATGCTGTTTACGTTGGTGCTTTTGATTCCGTTCCCGATGCTTTTTGCAGTGCTGATGGACAGCCGTCTGGTAAAAGCAAAAGGTGTGTGGAAGGCAATTCTCTATATGCCGGCATTGACCTCCGTGGTTATTTCCGGTACATTATTCCGACTGATGTTCACGGAGTATTCGACAGGACAGATGAATATTATTACCGCAGCACTGGGGCTTGGCACCTATAAATGGCTGAAAATGGGATGGTCAGGTATGACGGCCCTTCTGGTAGTTGCATGCTGGAGATGGACGGGTGTCAATATGCTCTACTTTCTTTCGGGACTGAAGGCGATCGACTCCTCCCTCTATGAGGCATCTGAGATTGACGGTGCATCTGCATGGCAGAAGTTCCGCTATGTGACGCTTCCTCTTTTGAAGCCGACAACGGTCTACGTGCTCACGATTTCCATCTATGCCGGACTGGCAATGTTCCTGGAATCCTACATGTTGTGGGCAGGCAACAACTCGCCGAACAACATCGGACTCACAATCGTTGGATATCTGTATAAGCGTGGAATCGAGAAAAATGATATGGGTTATGCATGCGCGGTCGGCGTTGTGCTGTTAGTGATCGCACTTGCCATCAATATCGTTCAGTTGATTGCAAATGGAACATTTAAGAATGAGGAGAAATAACATGGCAGATGAGAAGAACAGAAAGGGCGATAAGGGCCCGAAGAGCGGCAAGACAAAACGGACAGTGGGGACAGTTCTCGGTACAGGATTTTTCGCAGTCTTAAGCATGATTATTATCTTCCCGGTATTCGCAGGTCTGCTTGCCTCTTTCAGACCAGGAACAGAGCTGATCCGCCGTGGATTGTCGATCGATCTCGATATCCGTACGATGAATCTGGATAACTATAAGTACCTGTTTTCCGGAAATGCGGACAGTCAGAAATATTTTATGTGGTATAAGAACTCTCTGGTTATTACGATCGTGTCGGTCGTTCTGACATTGTTTATCTGCTACTTTGTGGCATATGGACTGACAATGTACAATTTCAAGCTGAAGAATTTCCTCTTCTTCCTTGTAATTGCGACGATGATGGTACCATTTGAGATTCTGATGCTTCCTTTATATAAGGAAATTATTGCACTGCATCTGATCGATACCTACACCGGAGTAATTATCATCGGACTATGTAACGCATCGACGATTTTCTTCTTCCGGCAGTATCTGTCGGGACTTCCGAGAGAACTTCTGGATGCGGCGCGTATTGACGGTGCGACAGAGTACGGTATTGCGACAAAAATCATTCTTCCGCTGACGAAGCCGGCATTCGCCTCCATGGGAATTCTGCAGGCAATGGGAAGCTGGAATGCGATCCTGTGGCCGCTTCTGGTACTGAAGGGAGCAGAAAAGTTCACCCTTCCGATCGGATTGAATACATTGCTGACGCCGTACGGAAACAACTATGATGTGCTGATCGCCGGTTCCATGTTCGGAATCCTGCCGATCCTGGTGATTTTCCTGATCTTCCAGAAGTACATTATCGAAGGAATGACAGCCGGAGCTGTAAAGGGCTGATGTGAATCAATGACAGCAAAAACCTGAAAGGGACTGATACATAACGGGAGGTTACTATGGCAAAATTAGTCATCAATAACGACAAGAAAATGAGCACGATTGCTCCGGAAATCTATGGACATTTCTCGGAGCATCTGGGAAGATGTATTTATGAGGGACTTTATGTCGGAGAGGATTCCGACATCCCGAATGTCAACGGAATGCGCACCGATGTGGTGGAAGCATTAAAAGAAATGAAGATTCCGGTGCTGCGCTGGCCGGGCGGATGCTTTGCAGACGAATATCACTGGATGGACGGTATCGGACCGAAAGCATCCAGAAAGAAAATGATCAATACACACTGGGGCGGTGTTGTCGAGGACAACAGCTTCGGAACACACGAGTTCTTTGAACTGTGCCGCCAGCTTGGCTGCAAGACCTATGTCAACGGCAACCTCGGAAGCGGTACGGTTCGTGAGATGAGCGAGTGGGTAGAGTACATTACGTTCAACGGCGTATCCCCGATGGCAGACCTGCGCAAGCAGAACGGTCATGAGGAGCCGTGGAAGATCGATTACTTCGGTGTCGGCAATGAGAACTGGGGATGCGGCGGAAATATGCGCCCACAGCATTATGCGGATGAGTACCGCAGATACCAGACATATGTGAGAAACTATGCTGGAAATGACCCGATCGCAAAGATCTGCTGCGGACCGAACGTGGATGATTACGAGTGGACGAAAAAGGTGATGGAGACCTGCTTTGATCACTGCGAGCCGCGTTTCCATGGAATGATGGATGGTCTTTCCCTTCATTATTATACACTTCCTGAGGTGGAGGATGACTGGAATAAGAAGGGAAGCGCAACAGACTTCACGGAGGAGATTTTCTACCAGACCTTAAAGAGAGGTTATTTCATGGACGAACTCATCAACCGCCACGGTGCGATTATGGATGAGTACGATCCGGACAAAAAGATCGGTCTGATCGTTGACGAGTGGGGAATCTGGACGGACGTAGAGCCGGGAACCAACCCGGGATTTTTGTATCAGCAGAACACCATGCGTGATGCACTTGTGGCAGGTATGACACTCAACATCTTCAACAAACATTCCGACCGTGTGAAGATGGCATGCATCGCACAGCTCATCAATGTACTCCAGTCTGTCATGCTGACCGACGGCGAGAAGATGATCAAGACACCGACCTATCATGTATTCCATATGTATCGTCATCATCAGGGAGCAACTCTTCTCAGAAGCGATCTGATCGGTGCTGGAACCGTAGGAGCAGGCAAGAACGAACTGCCGAAGGTGATTGAGTCTGTATCGGAGAACGCGGACGGCGTGATCACGGTGACACTGACCAACAATTCACTGGAAGCTGCGGAGAATGTGACCATCCAGCTGACGGACGACGGCGCTGCATACGGCGTATGCGAGGCGAGTGTTGTGGCAGGAACGATGAATGCACACAACACGTTTGAGGCACCGGAAGTGGTGACGGAGCAGGCATTTGCAGATTACGAGAAGACGGCGGACGGCATACGGGTACAGATTCCGGCATGCAGCGTGGTAAGCATCCGTCTGAAAAAATAACCGAATGGCTTAGACCGGAATGGAGGGCATATGAATCAGTTTTTTGATTACAACAACAACGTTTTCCGCGTACTGGGAGGACTGGCGGACTGCCTGATTCTCGGCGCGCTGTGGATTGTATGCAGCATTCCGGTCGTTACCATGGGAGCCGCCACAGCGGCGGTGTACCATGCGGTCAATAAAAGCATTGTACATGGACAGGGCTATGCATTCCGGGAATATTGCACGGCTCTGAAAACGGATTTGAAACAGACCACAGGAGCATGGCTGCTGTGGGGAATACTGGCAGCGTTTCTTGCGGCGGACCTTGTGGTGACCAGACAGTTTCTGGCACAGGGCTCGGCGCTTGGTGCGCTGTATTATTTTTTTATTGTACTTTCTGCCATGGCGCTGGCGTGGGAGTTTTACCTGACGGCGTATATGGCGAGGTTTGAGGGAACCATACGGGAGTCCATGAAGAAGACGCTTGTGATGGTGGTGGCAAATCTGGGATGGTCGGCGCTTTTAGTAGCCGTGTTTGTGCTGTTTGTTCTGATGTGCAACGATACACAGTGCCTGATTGTACTGTTTCCGGGAGTGTTTGCACTGGTGAAAAACTATGTGCTCGAGAAGGTATTCCGCAAGTACAGGACGCCGGAGGATCTCGCCAGAGAATTGGAAATGACCCGTGAATATCGGAACTGATGGGGGAAAAGAGATGAGCAAAGAGATTGCATTACAGCAAATTCGGATCAAAGACCCGTTCTGGAGCGGTATGCAGGAAAAGATCACAGATACTGTGATACCGTTTCAGGAGAGGGTATTAAACGATAAAGAAGAAGGCGTGGAGAAGAGCCATGCGCTGGATAATTTCCGCATTGCGGCAGGACTGATGGAAGGTGAGTTCTACGGGATGGTATTCCAGGACAGCGATGTGGCAAAATGGCTGGAAGGTGTGGCGTACTCGCTCGTGATCAAGCCGGATGCGGCGTTGGAACAGCGCGCGGACGACATCATTGACATTATCGCAAAGGCACAGCAGCCGGACGGTTATCTGAATACATTTTTCACGATCAAGGAGCCGGAGCACCGCTGGCAGAATCTGTTAGAGTGCCATGAACTCTACTGCGCAGGCCATATGATGGAGGCGGCAGTGGCGTATTACGAGGCGACCGGAAAAGACAAGCTGCTCGGCGTGATGGAGCGGATGGCGCAGCATATCATGAACCGGTTCGGAGAGGATAAGATTCCGGGCATTCCGGGACACCAGGAGGTGGAGATCGGTCTGATGCGCATGTACCATGCGACCGGAAAGGAAGCCTACAAGGACATGGCGCGCTATTTCCTCGAGGAGCGTGGAAAGAATCCGAACTTCTTTAAGGAGGAGACCGAGCGCAGGGGCTGGACGCATTTTGGCAATATGATCCCGGACGACACAAAGTACAACCAGAGCCATGCGACAATCTACGAGCAGGATGAGGCTGTGGGACACAGTGTGCGCGCCGTATATATGTACACGGCGATGGCAGATCTTGCGGCGGAGGATCACGATGCGAAGCTGTTTGCAGCGTGCAGACGGCTCTGGGAGAATATGACGCAGAAAAAGATGTTCATCACCGGAGGCATCGGCTCGACCGTGGAGGGCGAGGCATTCACAAAAGAGTATGAACTGCCGAACGATATGAACTATGCGGAGACCTGTGCGTCGATCGGTCTGGTCTTTTTTGCGAGAAATATGTTAAAGACGGAGAAGAACGGAAGATATGCCGATGTGATGGAGCGGGCGCTCTACAATGGCATCATCAGCGGTATGCAGCTCGACGGAAAGCGGTTTTTCTACGTCAATCCTCTGGAGGTCAATCCGGGTGTGTCCGGCGAGATTTTCGGTTACAAACATGTGATTCCGGAGCGTCCGGGCTGGTATGCGTGCGCATGCTGCCCGCCGAACCTGGTCCGCATGGTGACCTCCCTTGGAAAATATGCGTGGGATGAGGACGAGACGGCGGTGTACTCCCATCTGTTTCTGGGACAGGAGGCGGCGCTCGGCAAGGCGGACATCCGCGTGGAGAGCGCATACCCGTGGGAGGGAAGCGTGACCTACCATGTGTCCGCGAAGATCGACGAACTCTTTACACTTGCCATTCATATCCCGGCTTATGTGAAAGACCTGCGCGTGACGGTCAACGGGGAGGCGTTTGATACTGCCGGAGAAATCCGTGATGGCTATTTGTACATCAGCAGAAAATGGGGAAGCGACGATCAGGTGGAACTTCATTTTCCACTGCCGGTGCGCAAAATTTATGCGAGTACGCATGTGCGCGAGGACGTCGGATGCGTGGCGCTGATGCGCGGACCTGTGGTCTACTGCTTTGAGGGCGCTGACAACGGAGCCAATCTGCAGGCGCTTGCGGTAAAAAAAGAACTGGATGCAAAGGCTCTCGTATGCACGGAAGGCAAGCTTTCCGGTCTCACACTGCTCGATGTGGCGGGGATCCGGCTTGTGCCGTCGGAGGAACTCTATACCGAGGAACCGCCGAAGGAAGAAGCGGTTATGCTTCGTGCGATCCCTTATTTTGCATGGGGCAACCGCGGTTTAAACCAGATGCGCGTCTGGATGCACGAAAAATAAAAAAGCAAAAAATGGGGACTGCCGCATGAAACGGGCAGTCCCATTTGGCGTGATGCGTAATGGAATGATAAGTAATAGGACAAGAGGATCATGCCTCGCGATTTCAGATGGAAATGCAGATGGAAATTCTGTTCAAAAATGCGGCATTTCTAACCAGCCGGATATTTGCATCCGCGATGATCCGTGTCTTTCCAAGTTTGGAACACTCCACGGGTCATGTCCGCACCCCGAAGACAATTTGTAGGACTTTTGTGCCGCCCTTACCAGTACCAAACAACGGATGGCATAAATCAGCCATCCTTATGTCGCAATAAAACATAACCGCGCGAAGCCGATGTCTGAATTGTCATCTGCCTTGTTTTTAATAGCAGATGGCAACGAGTTTCGGTTCGCGCGGTTTTATATTGTCTATGAGGGAGTACAGTTAGGGCGGATAGAAAGTCCGCCCATTGTCTTTGGTGTGCCGGACATGTCCCCGTCGGATTGTCCAAACGTGGAAGAGACACGGAATCCGATGCAAATATCCGGCAGAAAGAAATGCTCTCAATTTTTCACAAAGAATATTCCATCCGCATTTCCATCTGAAATCGAAGGGCATGATTCCCTCGTCCTATTTCTTCTCACGCCAAACGGGGCTGCCTGCTGAAAGCGACAGCCCCGTTTTTTGGTGCAATGGGCAGAAGAAGCCAGTTTATTTGCCGGACATCTGCTCTTCCTGCTTCATGATCATTTTCTTGACCATCTCGCCGCCGATGCTTCCGGCCTGTGCGGAAGTCAAGTCGCCGTTGTAGCCGTCCTTTAACGGTACACCGATCTCACTTGCAACTTCCTGCTTAAAACGGTTCATTGCCTCTTTTGCCTGCGGCACTGCCATCTGGTTTGTGCCGGAATTAGAATTGCTAGATCCACTCATGGTTTTTCCCTCCATATTGTCGTCTGTTTTCCCGGAACATCTTCCGGTGTGATTTAGGAGTACAATAATGAATTACTGTAATTCCTAATCCTATTATTTGCACGAAATCAAATATTATAATGGTAAATTATGAGAATTTTCTTGACATTTAAAAAGAGGTATGCGTATACTGGTTTTTGTAAGACAACATGTAATCTAAATTTTAAGGAAAGAGAGGTAAGCATTATGAGCAGAATTACAAGTAACGTCGTGGAAGTGAAAAAGCAGAATCATATGATTGCCTCGGTGGGGAGTAACGGTCAGAAGTAATGCACATGCCGTATGAGAAGATGCGGATGGCGTGAAAATGTGACAATACCATTCCTGATGATAGACCGTGGTGATCGAAAGATGCCACGGATTTTTTTACGCAAAAGCGAGGAGAATCCGTAACAGGATGTCCCCTCGCTTTTTTGTTTTACAGGAAGGTGACACCGGGGAACTGACAAGAAGGAGGAGATTAGGGAATGAAAAAGTTATACACCTATATCGGACGCTATTGGTATGGGTATCTGTTTGCGGTATTTTCGATGGTGACGGCGATCGTTCTGGATATGCTGTATCCGAAGATCACACAGCAGATTGTGGATGATGTCATCATAGGCGGAAAACTGGAGCTTTTGACGAAACTTCTGGTTGGAATCGTGATCGTGGGAATCGGCAGGAGCATTTTCGGCTACTGCAAGGAGTTCACGTTCGACGTGCTGGCATCCAAGATCGGATCGGCAATGCGCAAGGATCTGTTCGACCATATCCAGTCGCTGTCCATGGGATATTTTGAGGACACGAACACGGGAGAACTGATGGCGCGTGTCAAGGATGACGTGGATAAAATCTGGAATGCGATGGGCTATGTGGGCATGCTTGTCATCGAGGTTATCATTCATGTGTCCATGGTACTGTACTGCATGTTTTCGCTCAACTGGAAGCTGGCGTTCGTGCCGCTTGCCACAATGATCCTGTGCGGTACGGTCGCGATCATCATGGAGCGCAAGCTCGACAAGATTTACGAGGACATCAGTGAGGAAAATGCCGTGCTGACAACCGTGGCGGAGGAGAATCTTGCAGGTGTGCGCACAGTCAAGGCGTTTGCAAGGGAAAAGCATGAGATTGAAAAATTTTTATCCCACAACAACCGGTATTACGAACTGAATGTTTCACAGGCAAAGGTACTGACAAAGTATTACCCGCTGTTTTCGTTTGTGGGAAAGGTGCTTCCGGTTTGTTCCACAATCCTGGGCGGTATTTTTGTCATGAACGGTGAGATGACACTGGGTGCGCTGGTGGCGTTTGTGGAGTACAGCAGGAACTGTACCTGGCCGATGGAGATGCTGGGCTGGCTGACGAACGATGTGTCGTCCGCGGTGGCATCTTATAAGAAGATCCGCAAGATTTATGCGGAGCAGCCGAAGATCAAAAACGATGAGCATCCAAAGGTGCTTGACGAAATCCGGGGAGAGATCTGTTTTGACCACGCGGGCTTTGTCATGGACGGGCAGAAGATTCTGCAGGACATCAATGTTACCGTTCCGGCAGGAAAGACGCTCGGTATCATGGGGGCGACCGGTTCCGGCAAATCCTCCATCGTCAATCTGCTCCAGCGGTTTTACGATGTGACGGACGGCGCGGTGAAGATTGACGGTGTGGATGTGCGAAAGATGGATGTGCATCAGCTCCGCAGCAACATCGCGGTTGTTTTGCAGGATGTGTTCCTTTTCTCGGATACGATCGAGGAGAACATCAAGATGGGACAGCGCAAGGAACTTCAGATGGAGGCGGTGCGCCTCGCGGCAGAGGATGCCAAAGCGCGCGGGTTCATTGAGAAGATGGATGAACAGTACGAGACTGTCATCGGGGAGCGCGGTGTCGGACTTTCGGGCGGACAGAAGCAGCGGATCAGCATTGCGCGCGCGCTGGCAAAGCACAGCCCGATTCTGGTGCTTGACGACTCGACCTCGGCGCTTGATATGGAGACGGAGCATGAGATCCAGCAGACGTTAAACGCTCTGCGCGATACGACAAAGATTATCATTGCACACCGCATCTCGGCGGTGCGTCATGCGGATGAGATTATTTATCTTGCAGACGGAAAGATTGCGGAGCGCGGGACACACGAGGAGCTTCTCGCAAAGAAAGGTTTGTACTATGACACCTACATGGCACAGTATGGTGCGTTAGCAATGAGCAGCGCCTCTGCAGGAGAGCCGGCACCAGCAGCGTGCTGCTGAGAGAGGGCGGACTGCAGGGATGCGGCGAATGCCGCACAGCGAGGGAGGCGAAGCCGCCCGAGCGGGCGCAGCGAATGAGAACTTCTGTAAGCGCCTCTGCAGGAGAGCCGGCTCCAGCAGCGTGCTGCTGAGGGCAGGCGAACGGCAGGGATGGAAAGGTTTATATAGAGGAAAAGGGGATGAGAGTTCATGGCAGTTAATTCCTATCGTGAAGATGAATTTATGGAGAACACTGACAAAAAGAAGATTTTCCGAAGGTTGTTCTCCTACTTACTGGATTATAAAGCAATCTTGATCGGCGTGCTGCTCTGCATGGCTGTGACGGTTGCCATTTCACTGGTCAATCCGCTTCTGATTGAGGAGGCGATCGACCATTATATTGCAAATAAAGATATGAGGGGGCTGATGGGACTCGGTCTGTTTGCGCTGGGACTGAATATTATTTTTATCATTATGGTGAAGATCCGTATGTACGTGATGGCGGTGGTATCGAACAAGATTCTGCTGCGCATCCGTCAGGATCTGTACGAACACATTCAGACGCTGTCGTTTTCTTTTTTTGACAGCAGACCGACCGGAAAGATTCTGGCGAGAATCATCGGCGATGTGAATTCGCTGCGTGATGTGCTGGTAAATGTGGTGACAACATTGATTCCGGAACTGATCACGGTCATCGGCGTCGTGGTGATCATGCTCATAAAGGACTGGCGTCTGGCACTTGCATCACTCAGCACGATTCCGCTGATGATCGGCGGCATTTGGTTTGTGCAGACTGCCTCGCATAAGCGCTGGCAGATTTTCCGCAAAAAATCATCCAACCTCAATGCCTATGTGCATGAGAACATTGCGGGAATGAATGTGGTGCAGAGTTTTGGCGCCGAGGAGGAGACAAGAGAGATTTTCGGAAATCTGACAGATGAGCATCAGCAGTCGTTCGTGGACGCGGTGCGCTATGCGGATATGTTCGGACCGGTGATTGATTTCTGTTGGGGAATCGGCGCGATGATGCTCTATCTGGTCGGCGTCCGCTTTCTCGGTTTTGAAAAGGTTTCAGTCGGACTTCTGGTTGCATTCGGCACGTACATCAATATGTTCTGGAACCCGATTATGAATCTGAGTAATTTTTACAATAATCTGGTGACAAACTTGACGGCGGCGGAGCGAATTTTTGATATTCTGGATACAAAGGCAGATATCGTGGATGCGGCAGACGTTACGGAATTGCCAGAAGTACAGGGAAGAGTGGAATTTTCCCATGTCAGCTTTACATACGATAAGGGAACGCCGGCGGAGACAAAGGTGCTTTCCGACGTGAGTTTTGTAGTGGAGCCGGGAGAGACGATTGCGCTTGTCGGACCGACAGGCGCAGGCAAGACGACGATCGTGAATCTGATCAGCCGATTCTATGATATTGAGGACGGTGTTATTTCGGTGGATGGCTACGATCTCACGAAGATTTCCATCGAAAGTCTGCGGCGGCAGATGGGTGTCATGACGCAGGATAATTTTATTTTCCACGGCACTGTGCGCGAAAACATTTTATATGGAAAGCTTGACGCTACGGATGAGGAGATGATCGCTGCGGCGAAGGCGGTCAATGCGCACGAGTTCATTATGAAGATGGAAAAAGGGTATGACACGGAGTTAAAGGAGCACGGAGCGGGACTTTCGATCGGACAGCGCCAGCTGATTGCATTTGCGCGGACGATGATCTCGATGCCGAAGATTCTGATTCTGGATGAGGCAACGTCCAGTATTGATACACACACCGAGATTCTTGTGCAAAAGGGAATTGAGGCACTACTGTCCGGCAGAACCAGTTTCGTGATTGCACACCGCCTTTCGACCATCCAGAATGCAGATCGTATTTTTGTCATCGACCAGGGCGGCATCTTAGAGCAGGGAAGTCCGGCAGAGCTGATGAAGAAAAAAGGTGCTTATTACGATCTTTACATGGCACAGTTCGCGGGGCTGGAATAAAAAATTGGAAGATGAGGCCGGCTGCGGGTGCGGTTGGGCTGGAAAGGTAGACTTGGTCAGTAGCTGCGATAAAGAGGTGAACCTGGCAGGCAGTTGAACTGGGAAGAGCGTCTTGGCAGGCAGTTGAACTGGGAAGAGCGTCTTGGCAGGTAGTTGAGCTGGAAGGGGGATTATGCTGGTGACGGGACTCTTAGAGTTGGACGAGTAGACCTGGTCTGCAGCCGAGTTAGAAAGGTTCACCCTGCGGGTCTAGAAGAGAAAAAAGAGGCCGTGAGACCCGCGAAGAGCGAAAAAATAGAAGAAATTCGTGAAAAAGAGGTGCCCTGCGGGTCTGAGAGAGGAAAAAGAGACCGTGAGACCCGCGAAGTTTCAGAAGGAGGAGAAAAGATGCAGAAAATATTGATTGTGGTGGACATGCAGAATGATTTTATCGATGGAGCGCTTGGAACACCGGAGGCGGTCGCCATTGTCCCACGGGTGGAGCAGAAAATCCGCGAGTTTCCGGGAAAAGTGATTTTCACGCGGGATACACATGGAGAGCGGTATTTAGAGACACAGGAGGGAAAACATCTTCCGGTGCCGCACTGCATCAAGGGCACGAAAGGCTGGGAGATCTGTCCGCAGCTAGAGGCGCTCCGGGAGGCGGAGGCGATTGATAAGGTGACATTCGGTTCGGAGAAGCTTGGCGAGTTGCTGCAGGAGGAGAACAGAAAAGAGCAGATCGAGGACATTACGCTGGTTGGACTCTGCACGGACATTTGTGTGATCTCAAATGCATTGTTATTGAAAGCATTTTTGCCGGAGACACCGATTATCGTGGATGCATCCTGCTGTGCAGGGGTAACGCCGAAAAGCCACGAGACAGCGCTCGACGCAATGCGCATGTGCCAGATCAACATAGAAAGATAAAAGTACGCGCATGCGCCGGATCGACATAGAAAGATAAGAGTACGCGCATGCGCCGGAACAATGTGACGCAGCAGGTCAACGGAATATGGAGATAAAATGAAAAATATCGTATTTGATATGGGAAATGTTCTGACAAAATATAAGCTGAGCGATTACATCGGGACATATACAGAGGATGAAGCGCAGGCAGCATTGTTGAAAAATCAGGTTTGTGCATCGGTGGAGTGGATTTGCATGGACAGAGGAACAATGACCGATGAGGAAGCGGTACGTTCCATTTGCAAGAGAATTCCGCAGAGTGAGTGGGAGCTTGTGGAGCGTTTCGTGAGGGAGTTTCGGATGAAGCAGGAGCCGAATCCGCCGATGGAGGCGCTTCTGGGAGAGTTGAAGGAACAGGGGTGCCATTTGTTTTTGATGTCAAATACATCACACCGTTTCCGGGCATTTTCAAAAAATATTCCGTCTGTAGGGTATATGGACGGCATCTGGATTTCGTGTGAGTGTGGATATCTGAAGCCGGAACGCGAAGCGTATGTGGATTTCTTCCGGAAAATGAAGATTGAGCCGCAGGAAAGCTATTTTGTGGACGACTCGCCGGCAAACATTGAAGCGGGGATACGCCTGGGAATGCGGGGATGCGTTTATCATCAGGATATGCCGGAATTGCGAAGAAATCTGCGGGAAGCAGGAATCGATCTAAAGGATGCGTAATACATGCAAACGCAGCCAGGTAAGGTCTGACACCGGAAAAGCATGTTCCGGTGGATGCATAAAAGAGGAAAAGCATGTTCCGGTGGATGCACAAAAGAGGAAAAGTAGGTTCCGGTGGATGCATAAAAGAGGAAAAACCGATTCCGGTGGATGCACAAAAAGCGGAAAAGCCGGGACTATCATGACGCATCGTGTCAGAGAAACCTGTTTTTGCCGGGATTTGCGGCGGCAGCGATACCGTGCAGATCGACTTTTTGACGATCACGGAAGAAAATGTGGAAAAAATAAAGTGCCGGAGTGATACAGATCACAGGGAGGAGACCCAATTATGATTTATGAATCAAGAGAAATTACCTGTCGGGACGGGCGAAGCTGTATTCTGCGCAGTGCAGCAGTGACGGATGCAAATGATCTGATCCGGTATCTGAAAGTGACTGCCGGGGAGACGCCATTTCTGATACGTGAGCCGGATGAGATCAGTCTTACACCGGAGCAGGAGGAACATTTTATAGAAGGAATCGTAAAAGAACCGCGGGAACTGATGTTGATCGGAACCGTTGCTGGAGAACATGTCGGAAACTGTTCCCTGATGTCTCTGGGAAATTATGAGCGCTATGCGCATCGCTGCAGTGTTGCGATTGCCCTCTATCAGAAATACTGCGGGCTCGGAATCGGCAGGGAAATGCTAAAGACGGTGCTTACGGTGGCGAAGCAGTGCGGATATGAGCAGGCAGAACTTGAAGTGGTGAGCACAAACACACCTGCCATCCGACTGTACGAGAGCCTCGGGTTTGAGATCTGGGGAACGCAGCCGCACAGTGTCCGGTATCGGGACGGCAGCTATGCGGACGATCACTTTATGGTGAAGCGTCTGGTATAAATCTGCGATTATGCTGAAAAACCCGGAGGCTGCAAGCCGGCAATGCTTGTTGAAAAATGGATGTTGCAAGCCGGCAATGCTTATTGAAAAATGGGTGTTGCAAGCCGTCGATTGCTTTTTACAATCTGGAAACGGCAATCCGGCACAAAAAACAGAATGAATGAAGGCAGAAGCATTGCGGTGCAGGAATGTGGTAGGAATGCTTTTTAATTTCATAGGAAATACCGTGATACATTCATGTGTGAAAGTGGAACTTTCCTATGAAATAAAAAACGCTCCGCGAGGATGCGCAGCTCGCGGTAAGGAAAATATCGCTTTGCGAACCGCTCGCGCGCGGAGAATCTCGCAAGCGAGATTCTTTTAATAAAGGAGGAATGTAAAAATGGAGAAAAACAGAATGGAGATTGTAGGAATGGAAAGAAATAGTGAATGGAAAATTGAGAGGAAAGAGGAAAACGGATGGAACATACAGGAAATAAAACAGAAAATACGAAAGCGACGGCACTGATCACAGCGGTACACAGAGAACGTTATGAGATTCTTGTGGAACAGGAAACGTCAGATACAAAGCTTAATGCCAGGTTAAAGACCGGTGTGTATTATCAGGACAAGGGCGGGGAGGCATTTCCGACAGTGGGTGACCGGGTGCGTATTCAGACAAGCCGGTGCGGGGATGCACTGATCCTTGAGACGCTTCCCAGAACGAGCGTGTTTTACCGGGAAAATCCGACGCCCGGCATGGAGTGCCAGGCGGTGGCGGCAAACTTTGACTATGTGTTTCTGGTCATGTCGATGAATCATGATTTTAACCAGAACCGGCTGGACCGTTATCTGACAGCCGCGTGGGAGAGCGGGGCGACGCCGGTTGTCATACTGACGAAAAAAGATCTCTGCGAGGAACCGGAATATTATGTAAATCTTGTGGAGAGGCAGGCGCCGGGAGTTGCAGTGTGTGCGGTAAGTGCGGTAACGGGCGAAGGGATGGAACACGTGCAACGCTATCTGGGTGCGGGAAAAACGGTAGTGCTGCTGGGATCATCCGATGTCGGCAAATCCACGTTTGTGAATGCGCTGTGTGGGGAGACGGTTATGGATACCGGCGCGATCCGGGAGGATGATTCCAAAGGACGCCATACGACGACTTACCGGCAGATGATCCTTCTGCCGGATGGCTCCCGTGTCATAGATACACCGGGAATGCGCGTACTTGGCGTAGGGGATGCAAAATGCGGGATGGATACGACATTTTCGGATATTGAGGAATTGGCGCAGCATTGCAGATTCAGAGACTGCAGACATGAAAAAGAGACGGGCTGTGCGGTGCAGGAGGCAGTGCGGGACGGAAGACTGCCGGAACGCCGGCTGCTTAACTATAAGAAGCTTCTGGCGGAGGCGGCGCATGCGAAGCGACGGGAAGAGACCGCGAGGAAGAAGCAGCTGCGGAGCGTGGAGCGGAAAAAGAACCCCGTGAGAAAAAAAGCAGTACAAAGCCGAATGAGAGAGGCGGAAGGGTGTACCGTGAAAAAAAAACGTGAGGAAAAAGCAGTACGATGCTGAATGAGAGAGACGGAAGGGTGTACCGTGAAAAAAAACCGTGAGGAAAAAGCAGTACGAAGCCGGGTGAGAGAGTAAGAAAGCCGCGCAGCGAAAAGCGGATGCGGCTTGACAGAACCGCCATCATTCGCTATATAAAAAAGTGCAAAAACGTGATTGAGTGTAACTGTGTGACCGGCGACTATTCCATGCTGTTAGAGGTTTTGTTTGAAAATACGATGGAACTCGACCGTTTTATCGGGGAATTACAGTATTTTGGACGGACAAAGACGCTGATTGTGTTCTCTACCTCTGTAGAATATCGCGGTGTGGAGCTCTAGGGCGTGTTTTTGGCGGAAAAACCGCAAAGAAATCAAAAAAAAGCTAGTATTTTCCGGTCTTGTATGTTATAATCCTTAAATGACTGTGATAGTCGTAGTACGCCCTTTTTTCCGAAAGACAGGCAGGAACCCTTAAAAAAGGGCTGCAGGCGACTGGCGTGACGAATGTCATGCGATGGACGGAAGATGTACATGATATTTCATATATATTAAGGAGGAAGATAGTTACAATGAGTGTACAGGTAGAAAACTTAGAAAAGAATATGGCAAAGCTTACCATTGAAGTGGCTGCCGAAGAAGTAGAGAAAGCAATCCAGGCTGCTTACCTGAAAGAAAAAGGCAAGATCAGCATGCCTGGTTTCCGTAAAGGTAAAGTTCCGAGAAAGATGATCGAGAAGATGTACGGCGAGGCAGTGTTCTATGAGGACGCAGCAAACACCCTGATTCAGGAGAACTATCCTGCAGCAGTAGAGGAGAGCGGTATTGACATCGTATCCAGACCGACCATCGACGTGGTACAGATCGAGTCCGGCAAGCCTTTCATCTTCACAGCAGAGGTTGCTGTAAGACCGGAAGTAAAGCTTGGCAAGTATCTTGGTGTTCAGGTAACTAAGATCGATACCTCCGTATCTGACGAAGAGGTAGAGGCAGCAGTAGAGAAAGAGAGAAATAACAACGCAAGAACTGTTACCGTTACAGACAGACCGATCGCAAACGGTGATACCGCAGTGATCGACTTCGAGGGATTTGTTGACGGCGTTGCATTTGAGGGCGGCAAGGGTGAGAACCATCCGCTTGAGATCGGTTCCCATTCCTTCATCGATACATTCGAGGATCAGCTCGTAGGCAAGAATGCCGGCGACGAGGTAGAAGTAAACGTAACCTTCCCGGAGAAGTATCAGGCAGCAGATCTTGCCGGAAAGCCTGCAATGTTCAAGGTTAAGATCCACGAAGTAAAGTGCAAGGAACTTCCGGAACTGAACGATGAGTTCGCACAGGATGTATCCGAGTTCGATACCTTAGAGGAGTACAAGGCTGACGTTAAGAAGCACCTTGAGGTAGAGAAGGAGAACGAGGCTAAGAAGACCAAGGAGGACGAGGCAATCCAGAAGATCATTGACAAGTCCACCATGGAGATTCCGGAGGCAATGATCGAGACACAGTGTGAGAACATGGTCAATGAATTTGCTCAGAGACTGGCACAGAGCGGTCTTTCCATGGAGCAGTACATGCAGTTCTCCGGTCTGACACTCGACAAGTTAAAAGAGCAGGTTCGCCCGGAAGCTGAGACACGCATCAAGAGCAGCCTGGTATTAGAGCAGATTGCAAAGGATGAGAAGATTGAGATTACCGATGAAGAGCTTGATGCTGAGATTGAGAAGATGGCAGCACAGTACGGTATGGAAGCTGACAAGCTCAAAGAGTACATCGGCGACAACGAGAAGGATTCCATGAAGAGAGACCTTGCAGTGACCAAGGCAGTAGACCTGATCATGGAGAACGTGAAGGAGAGAGCGAAAGCAAAATCCAAGAAAGAAAAAGAAGCAGAAGAGAAAGAGGGAACAGAGGAGTAATTCCCCTGTCAGTTCTTATTGCAAAACAGACAGACTGGCTCTATTGGGCCGGTCTGTTTAAGCTTATAAGTAATTATTAAAAAAGTATAAAATGGAGGATCGAATATGAGTTTAGTACCTTACGTCGTAGAGCAGACCAGCCGCGGAGAACGCAATTATGATATTTATTCCCGCCTGTTAAAAGATCGTATTATTTTCCTTGGAGAGGAAGTCAATGAGACAACGGCAAGCCTTGTTGTGGCACAGCTTCTGTTTTTGGAGTCCGAAGATCCGAACAAGGACATCCAGCTTTACATCAACTCCCCGGGCGGTATGGTGACAGCGGGTATGGCGATTTACGATACAATGCAGTACATCAAGTGTGATGTGTCCACCATCTGCATCGGACTTGCAGCAAGCATGGGTGCATTCCTGCTCGCGGGAGGAACAAAGGGCAAGCGCTATGCGCTTCCGAATGCGGAGGTCATGATCCATCAGCCGTCCGGCGGAGCCAAAGGACAGGCGACAGAGATCCAGATCGCAGCGGAGAACATTTTAAAGACCAAGAAAAAGTTAAATGAGATTCTCGCTGCCAACACCGGCAAGCCGTACGATGTGGTTGCTGCCGATACCGAGCGCGATTACTACATGTCTGCCGAGGAGGCAAAGGCGTACGGACTGATCGACGATGTCATCATCCGCAAGGACACCAAGAAGGAAGAAAGCAAATAAGACCTGATTTTGGCAGGAAGTAAGATAGAACATGGAGAATAGTTAAAAATGGCAGGAAGAAGTGATGATGAGATCCGCTGCTCCTTTTGCGGAAAATCTCAGGGACAGGTGCGCAAGCTGATCGCAGGACCGAAAGGGGCATATATCTGTGATGAGTGTGTGGACATCTGTGCAGAGATTATTGAGGAAGAGTTTGAGAACGAGGAAGAGACCGGCACCGCAGAAGAGACGGAGCAGATCAACCTTTTAAAACCGGAAGAATTAAAAGCCTTTCTGGACGATTATGTGATCGGACAGGATCAGGCGAAAAAGGTTCTTTCCGTTGCAGTATATAACCATTACAAGAGAATTATGGCAGGGGACGATCTGGGCGTGGAACTGCAGAAGAGCAACATCCTGATGCTTGGCCCGACCGGTTCCGGTAAGACGCTGCTGGCGCAGACGCTGGCGCGTGTCTTAAATGTGCCGTTTGCGATTGCAGATGCCACGACGTTGACAGAGGCAGGTTATGTCGGTGAGGATGTAGAGAATATCCTCTTGAAGATTATTCAGGCGGCAGATTACAACATTGAGCGTGCCCAACACGGTATCATCTATATCGATGAGATCGATAAGATCTCCAAGAAGTCCGAGAACGTGTCTATCACGAGAGATGTATCCGGCGAGGGTGTACAGCAGGCGCTGCTTAAGATCCTTGAGGGAACGATTGCATCGGTACCGCCGCAGGGAGGCAGAAAGCATCCGCAGCAGGAACTGATCCAGATCGATACGACGAACATTCTGTTCATCTGCGGAGGAGCATTTGACGGACTTGAGAAGATCATTGAGACGCGTATGGATCAGAAGGCAATCGGTTTCAACGCGGACATCAAGTCAAAGAATGAGTACAATATCGGCGATGTGTTGAAGCATGCGCTGCCGCAGGATTTTGTGAAGTTCGGTCTGATCCCGGAGTTCATAGGCCGTGTGCCGGTGACGGTATCTTTGGATATGTTAGACCGTGACGCCTTGATCCGCATCTTAAAAGAGCCGAAGAATGCGCTGACCAGACAGTACGAGAAGCTGTTTGAGCTGGATGGCGTGAAGCTTGCATTTGACGCGGACGCACTGGAGGCGATCGCTGACAAGGCGCTCGAGCGCAAGACGGGAGCGAGAGGACTGCGCGCGATTATGGAGGCTGTGACGCTGGATCTGATGTACCATATTCCGTCGGATGAGAGCATCACCGAGTGTGAGATCACCAAGGATCTGGTGGAGGAGAAGCTTTCCATTGAGGAGCAGAAATTAAAGACCATAGAAGAAAAATAGAGGATATGTTGGATACAGAAATCTTAAAAATACCTGCGGTTGCGCTTCGCGGGATGGTCATTCTTCCGGGAATGATCGCGCATTTTGACATCAGCCGTGACCGGTCCATCCGTGCGATCGAACAGTGCATGATGGATTCCCAGAAGATTTTCCTGTCGGCGCAGAAGGATGTCGAGCAGGAAGAACCGGGAGCGGACGATGTATACCATATCGGTGTGATCGCAGAAGTAAAGCAGGTAATCAAATTACAAAACAATATCGTAAGAATTCTGGTTGAGGGTATCGAGCGAGCTGAACTTTCGGCTTATGCACAGACGGATCCGTATCTTCTGGCAGAGGTGGCGCCGTGCGTGCTGCCGGAGGAGGGGCTTTCGGAAGAGGCCAAAGCTGCGATGGTGCGCAGTGTACAGGAGACATACAGCCGGTATCAGACGGTAAATCCGCGTGCCGGAAAAGAATTGCTGCGCCAGATCGGTACCATACAGGATCTGCCGAAGCTGATGGATCAGGTTGCGAACAATCTGCCGGTTTCTTACGAAGAAAAGCAGAAGATTCTGGAGGCAATGACACTTACGGAGCGCTATGAGGTATTGATGGCGCTCCTTTTAAAAGAGATTGAAATCACTGCCATCCAGAATGAATTCCAGAGCAAAGTCAAAGAGCGCGTGGATAAGAACCAGAAGGAATACATACTGCGCGAGCAGATGAAGCTCATCCGGGAGGAACTCGGCGAGGACAATACGGAATCGGATGCGGACGAGTACCAGAAAGCACTGGATGCGCTGGATGCCGACCAGGAAGTGAAAAACCGCATCAAGAAGGAGATTGACCGCTTCAAGAGCATCAGCGCGAATTCATCGGAGAGCGCGGTGACCCGCGGTTATATCGAGACGCTGCTGGAGCTTCCGTGGAATAAAGCGTCCGAGGACAACAAAGACCTTGCAAACGCAGAGCGGATTCTGGAGGAAGATCACTACGGTCTGGAGAAAGTCAAGGAGCGTATGTTGGAGTTTCTCGCGGTGCGCAATCTGACGAGCAAGGGAGAAAGCCCGATCATCTGTCTGGTGGGACCTCCGGGAACCGGCAAGACAAGCATTGCGCGCTCTGTGGCGCGTGCGCTGGATAAGAAATACGTGCGGATCTGCCTCGGCGGTGTGCGCGATGAGGCGGAGATCCGGGGACATCGGAAGACTTACGTCGGAGCCATGCCGGGACGCCTTGTGAACGGTCTGCGCAGCGCCGGTGTGAAGAATCCGCTGATGCTTCTGGACGAGATCGACAAGATGAGCAGTGACTATAAGGGAGACACTGCCTCGGCGCTGCTTGAGGTGCTGGATTCGGAACAGAATCATAAGTTCCGGGATCACTATGTGGAGCTCCCGATCGACCTCTCGGAGGTGCTTTTTATTGCGACGGCGAACTCCATGCAGGGGATTCCAAGACCGCTTCTGGACCGTATGGAACTCATTGAGGTGACAAGCTACACGGAGAACGAGAAGCTTCACATTGCGAGAGAACATCTGCTGGCAAAGCAGACGGAGCGCAACGGCTTAAAGGAAGATCAGTTCAAAGTCAGCGACGGAGCCCTCGCGAAGATCATAAGCGGTTATACCAGAGAGGCGGGAGTCCGCGGGTTAGAGCGCAGGATCGGGGAGATTGCGCGCAAGGCGGCGCGTGAGATCTACGAAGGAAAAAGCAGCACGGTCGATGTGACGGTGCGCAATCTTGAGAAGTATCTCGGCAAGGAAAAATACAGCCAGGATATGCGCGGTGAGACCGATGAGGTCGGGATCGTGCGCGGACTTGCATGGACGAGTGTGGGAGGAGATACGCTGGAAATCGAGGTCAACGTGATGCCCGGCAAGGGTGAATTCCAGCTGACCGGTCAGCTGGGCGACGTCATGAAGGAGTCGGCACAGACAGGAATCAGCTATATCCGGTCGGTCGGCGGACAGTATGACATTCCGGCGGAGTTTTTCCAGAAAAATGATATTCACATCCATATCCCGGAAGGTGCAGTTCCCAAGGACGGACCGTCTGCCGGCATTACGATGGCGACGGCAATGCTCTCGGCGATTACCGGGACACCGGTGCGGGCGGATGTCGCAATGACGGGAGAGATCACGCTCCGCGGCAGGGTGCTGCCGATCGGCGGATTGAAGGAGAAGCTGCTTGCGGCCAAAAACGCCGGAGTCCGTACGGTCTGTGTGCCGAAGAAGAATGAGAAGGATGTCGAGGAAATATCAGGTGAGATCAAAAAGGGACTGGAAATCGTCTATGTAGAGACAATGGAGCAGGTGCTTCGCGTCGCTTTTTGCGAAAAGAAGGAGTAGAACATGGTCATCAAAAATGTAAATCTTGAAATTGTCTGCGGAATTACGAGCAAGATACCGGATACGGCTTATAATGAAGTGGCATTTGCGGGAAAGTCGAACGTCGGAAAATCATCGCTGATCAATGCGCTGATGAACCGGAAAGCGCTGGCGCGTACCTCCGCACAGCCGGGCAAGACACAGACGATCAATTTCTACAATATCAACGATGCCATGTATCTGGTGGATCTTCCAGGTTACGGTTACGCCAAGGCATCCGAGGAAGTGAAGGCAAAGTGGGGGAAAATGATCGAGAACTATCTTCACACCTCCAAACGTCTGAAGGCTGTTTTTCTCTTGATTGATATCCGGCATGATCCGTCTGCCAACGACAGGATGATGTATGAGTGGATGGTGTATCAGGGATTTGCCCCGATCATCATTGCGACGAAGCTGGACAAGATCAAGCGAAGCCAGATTCAGAAAAATGTCAAGGCAATCCGTGAAGGACTCGGCGTGCAGCCGGGAACGATGATCATACCGTTCTCGGCGGAGACCAAGCAGGGTAGAGAGGAGATCTGGGAATTGATCGATTCGCTTGTCCTGCCGCAGGACGAGTAGGAGCCGGGCAGAAGTTTGGGCAGGACGAATTCCGGTGAATTCCAGCCGGAAAAACGGGAGATTAGAAAACACAGGGCGGGAATCGCACATACGAAAAACGTGTGTGCGGTTCCCGCTTTTTGCGTTCTGGTGCGGCAAACTTTAACGCTTCCGTGACAAGTTGCCCATTGCGCATGACAGAGGGTTCGTGATAAAATAAAACTGGTAAAATTTTTTGGTGTATACAGGGAAAAGGGATTACAAATGCGCGCATAAAAGCGTTGGAGGATGATAAAAATGAAGAAAAAGAAGATCGTTATTGCACTGGGACATGACGCACTGGGAACGACACTGCCGGAGCAGAAGGAAGCTACGAAGCGCACGGCAAAGGCGGTCGCTGATTTTATCCGTGAGGACTATCAGGTGGTCATCACGCACAGCAACGGCCCGCAGGTCGGCATGATTCACACTGCGATGAATGAGTTCTGTCGTCTGTATCCGGAATATACGGCGACGCCGATGTCTGTCTGCTCGGCGATGAGTCAGGGATATATCGGATATGATCTGCAGAATGCGATTCGTGCAGAGCTTCTGAACAGAGGTATCTACAAGACCGTATCCACGATCCTGACACAGGTGGTGGTTGATCCGTACGATGAGGCATTCTATAAGCCAAGCAAGATCATCGGCCGTGTGATGACGGAGGAAGAGGCAGAAGCAGAGGAGAAGAAGGGCAACCATGTGACGAAGGTGGCAGACGGCTACCGCCGTATCGTGGCAGCGCCGAAGCCGGTCGATATTGTGGAGATGGATGCGATCCGCGCACTGACAGATGCGGATCAGATCGTTGTTGCCTGCGGAGGAGGCGGTATACCGGTTCTTTCCCAGGACAATCATTTAAAGGGAGCAAGTGCAGTGATCGAGAAGGACCTGGCAGCCGGAAAGCTTGCAGAGCTTCTGGAGGCAGATATGCTCGTGATACTGACAAGCGTAGACAATGTGTGCCTGGACTACGGCACAGAGAATGAGCGCCCGCTGAGTTCCATGACAGTGGCGGAAGCAAAGAAATATATGGAGCAGGGACAGTTCGGCGAGGGGGATATGCAGCCGAAGATTCAGGCTGCGATCGACTTTATCGGTGATTCGGCGATCCGCTCCGTATTGATTACAAAGCTTCATGTGGATGGAAGCCAGGTAACTCCGGGCATGGGCACCATGATTACAAAATAAAGTGACAGAATAAAGAGAGGAATATTATGTTAAGAAAGACAAAAATTGTATGTACGTTAGGACCGTCGACGGATGATGAGAATGTGATGCGCAGCCTGATCGAGGAAGGCATGAATGTGGCGCGCTTTAACTTTTCACATGGAGGACACGAGGAGCAGTTTGGAAGACTTACGATGCTTCGCAAGCTGCGAGAGGAAATGAAGCGTCCGGTGGCGGCTCTACTGGATACAAAGGGGCCGGAGATCCGTCTGAAAGAGTTCGCAAGCGGCAAGGTGGAGCTGAAGAACGGACAGACATTTACTCTGACGACGGAGGATATCGTGGGCGATGAGAGCCGTGTGGCGATCACGTACAAGGATCTGCCGGACGATGTGAAGCCGGGAGATACCATTCTGATCGATGACGGACTGATCGGTCTGGAAGTCAAGAAGATCCAGAAAGTATCGGGCACAAAGGCGGATGCAGAGGGCAAAATGCCGATGGATATTGTCTGTACCGTTATGAACGGCGGTATGGTTTCCAATAAAAAGGGCGTGAATGTTCCGAACGTGGAGCTTTCCATGCCGTACATCAGCGAGAAAGACTACGGCGATATTGTATTTGCGGTGGAGAACGACTATGATTTCATTGCGGCATCCTTCGTGCGCTGCGCGGATGACGTGCTTGCAATCCGCAAGATTCTTGAGGAAAAAGGCGGCGAGGACATCCATATCATCGCGAAGATCGAGAACATGCAGGGTGTGCAGAACATCGATGAGATCATCCGCGTCTCCGACGGTATCATGGTTGCCCGTGGCGACATGGGTGTAGAGATTCCGCTTGAGGACGTTCCTGTCATTCAGAAGATGATTATCAAGAAAGTCAGCGGTGCCGGAAAAGTGGTTATCACGGCGACCCAGATGTTGGATTCCATGATGAAACATCCGCGTCCGACCCGCGCGGAGGCGACAGACGTTGCCAACGCAATCTATGACGGAACGAGTGCGATCATGCTTTCCGGTGAGACGGCTGCCGGCCAGTATCCGATCGAGGCATTGAAGACGATGGTCCGCATTGCGGTTCGCACCGAGTGCGATATCAACTATCTGCAGCGTTTCAAGGACCGTAAGAATATGAGCAGCCCGGATGTGACGAACGCGATTTCCCATGCAACCTGTACGATGGCGGGAGACCTCAACGCGGCGGCGATTCTGGCAGTATCCAAGTCCGGACGCACGGCGCGCATGATCTCCAAGTACCGCCCGTACTCTCCGATCATCGGCGCGTGCCTGACGGAGAAAGTATACCGTCAGCTCGGACTTTCCTGGGGCGTTGCACCGCTGCTTCTTGAGCAGAAGAATAAGGCGGAAGAACTGTTTGACTATGCGGTTGACACTGCAGAGACGGCAGGTCTGATCAGCAAGGGCGACGTGGTTGTTCTGACTGCCGGCGTACCGCTCGGCGTATCCGGAACGACCAACCTCATCAAGGTACAGGTAGCCGGACATATTCTGGTAAAGGGAAAAGGAATTGCAGGTAAGAAGATTGCAGCAAACCTGTGCGTCTGCCACAGCGAGGAAGATCTTGCGAACTTCAAAGAGGGAGACATCATCGTTGCAGCCGATACCAACAACCGCATGATGGAGCAGATGCGTCAGGCATCCGGTCTCATCGTGGAGGCGGACAGCGACAGCTGCCATGCGGCGATCGCAGGACTCAGTCTGGATATTCCGGTACTGATCGGCGCTAAGAACGCACTGGAGGTATTAAAGTCCAGCGCTTATGTAGAGCTTGACAGCGAAAACGGAGTTGTGACAGCGATCTAAGTGATAGCGAATATGTGAAAAAGCCTCACGCGGTTCTTCCATGGGAAGACCGCATGAGGCTTTTTTTAAAGAAACTGTCACAATAAGCATAGCCCCCTTTTGGGTGACAAGTAATATTACAGGGATACTAGAGAATAAAAAGTTCCAGAATAAACAGACGGCGGCAAATTCTTTGAAGCAAAATTCACGTATTCTTCCATGCCGCAGCTGGCATCCCGTTCCGTGTCTTGGCCACGTTTGGACACTCACGGAGTGTGTCCGACAAGCCGCAGACAATGAGCGGACTTTCTGGTGTCCCTAATGGCACCTCTTCACAGACAATATAAAACCGCGCGAACCGAAACTCGTTGCCATCTGCTATTAAAAATATGGCAGATGGCAATTCAAACATCGGCTTCGCGCGGTTATGTTTTGTTCAGAGGTGCCATAAAGGGACACACACAAAAGTCCTAAAATTGTCTGCCGGCTTGCGGACACAGTCCATAGAGTGTTCCAAACTTGGAAAGACACGGATCATCACAGATGCCAGCGGCGACATGGTTAGAAATACCGGATTTTGCGGTCAGAATTTGCCGTCGCATGTTTATCTGGAACTTTTAAGTATCTATTTCTTATAATATTACTTATCACTCCCAAAGCGGTCTATGTTTATTGCGACAATTCTTTGTGACAAAAGCCTCAGCGGGTTATCCCATTACAACCTCGACATTCACGTCCTTCTTTCCGTCCGCGAGTGCGATCGGAATCATGCCGCCGGAGATCCCGGACACATCGACATCCTTGCCGTCGACGGTCATGGAAAGGACGCCCTTTTCCACATGGTTCGGATTCTTGACAGTCACGTGGTAAGTCGTACCGCGGAAATCTCTTCTGGCGGTAAAGCCATCCAGAGAGGACGGAATACACGGATCGATCACCAGTCCGTCATAATCCGGGCGGATACCCAGAATATACTGGGAGACGTCAAGGAACGTCCATGCAGCCGTTCCGGTCAGCCAGCTGTTCTTGGCCTCACCGAAATTCTTGGCATCTTTGCCGGCGATCATCTGTGAGTAGACATATGGCTCGGTGCGGTGGACTTCACTGATGTCCTCGATGTAGGCAGGACAGGTTCTAGTGTATACCTGCCATGCGCGGTTGCCGCGTCCGACGACTGTCTCAGCAATCGAAATCCACGGATTGTTGTGACAGAAGATACCTGCATTTTCCTTGTATCCCGGCGGATAGGAAGAAATCTCGCCGAGTTCTACGTGATATCTGTGGTAAGCCGGCTGCAGCAGAACAATGCCGTACTTGGTGTCGAGATACTTCTCGACAGACTGCATTGCCTTTAAGCAGTTGCCTTCTTTGAGACCGATCTCTGCCATAACGCAGAAGCCCTGTGGCTCGATGAAAATCTTGCCTTCTTCACACTCCTTGGAACCGACTTTGTTCTTGTAGTGGTCATAGGCGCGCAGGAACCATTCACCGTCCCAGCCGGCGTCAAGAACCGTTTTCTCCATATCGGCGATCGCTTTCTCTGCAACCGCTGCCTCGTCATCCATGCCTCTGTGACGGCAGATTGCCGCATAGTCTTTTCCGTAGCGCACGAACATGCCGGCGATAAAGACGGACTCGGCATTCGGACCTTCGGAAGGACCGAACGTCTGGAACGATTCTCCGGGTTCGGTGGAGAAGCAGTTCAGATTCAGGCAGTCATTCCAGTCGGCGCGGCCGATTAACGGCAGGCCGTGCGGACCGAGGTGCTCCATCGTATAATGGAAGGAACGGCGCAGATGCTCCATGAAGTCCGTTGCCTTGGAAGGATCACTGTCGTACGGCGTCATCTCATCTAAGATCGTGTAGTCGCCGGTCTCCTTGATGTAGGCGGCAGTACATGCGATCAGCCACAGCGGATCGTCGTTGAAACCGCTTCCGATGTCGGAGTTGCCCTTCTTGGTGAGCGGCTGGTACTGATGGTATGCGCTTCCGTCCTCAAACTGCGTTGCGGCGATGTCGAGAATGCGCTCTCTGGCACGATCCGGGATCAGATGAACGAAACCGAGCAGATCCTGACAGGAATCACGGAATCCCATGCCACGTCCGATGCCGGACTCAAAATAGGAAGCGGAACGGCTCATGTTGAAGGTAACCATACACTGATACTGGTGCCATACGTTCACCATGCGGTCGAGCTTCTCCTCGGAGGAAGAGATGGTGAAGTGGGAGAGCAGTTTGTCCCAGTATTCCTTTAATGCGGCAAGTGCGGCATCCGCCTTCTCGGTGGTGTCGTAGCGCGCCATCAGGGCTTCTGCCGGTGCGCGGTTGATCACGCCGTCCTCCGGGCGTCCGACCCATTTTTGGTCGATGGGGTTCTCAATGTAGGCGAGAACGAACACGAAAGTTTTAGATTCGCCCGGTGCCAGCGACACGGAAAGGTGATGCGAGCCGACCGGAGCCCAGCCGCTTGCCATGGAATCCTTGGAAGCACCGGTGACAACCACCTCGGGAGCGGAATTCTCTCCGTATGCGCCGAGGAAGGAATCACGGTCGGTGTCAAAACCTGCGATCGGAGCGTTGACCGCATAGAGCGCGTAGTGATTGCGGCGCTCGCGGTATTCCGTCTTGTGGTAAATTGCGGAACCGTGAACCTCTACCTCACCGGTGGAAAAATTACGCTGGAAGTTCGTCATGTCATCCATGGCGTTCCAGAGGCAGAATTCCACGTAGGAGAAAACGGAGAACGTCTTTGGCGCGCTGCCGTTGTTGGTGAGTGTGAGCTTGTTGATCTCGCAGCTGTCGTCGACCGGAACAAAAGCGGTCAGCTCTGCGGAGAGATCATTCTTGGAACTGCGGAAGGTGGAATATCCCATGCCGTGATGGCACTCATAGGAATCCAGCTCGGTCTTTGTGGGCATCCATCCAGGATTCCAGATTGTATCGCCTTCCTTAATATAGTAGTAATGACCGTTGCTGTCGAACGGGACGTTGTTATAGCGGTATCTGGTCAGACGCAGGAGCTTTGCGTCTTTATAAAAACTGTATCCGCCGCAGGTGTTGGAGATCAGGGAAAAGAAATCCTTTGATCCCAGATAGTTGATCCACGGAAGCGGTGTCCGCGGAGACGTGATGACGTATTCTTTCTTCGCATCATCAAAATAGCCGAATTTCATGGGCTTACCTCCATTCATATCATGTAAGCATACGCATTTCCGAAACGTCCGTTACGAAAATAGGTAAGTGAATTGTTCAGATTGAAATAATTGCGAAAACGATTAAGTAAACAATTTCTACCTAAAAGTATAAACTGTAAAAATAAAAAAATCAATCAAAATACGCTTAAATACAGGGGAAATGGCAAATTGAACAAAAAAGCGGGCAAAATATGGAAGAAAGATACAAAGCCGTTAAAACTGGAGATAGAGACATAAAAAGCGAAAACGTGTAAGAACAATAGGGAAAATACAACTTATAATAGAAGCAAAAGAAACAGAACGAGCAAATATGCACAAAAAATCAGCGAAAAAAGTGTTAAACTCGCCGAAATGACAAATATGTATTGCATTTTTGCAAAAGATAGCATATAGTAAAAGTACGAAAACGATTAAGTGATGTTTCGAAAGTGTGGAGGACGCAATGGTATCATTAAAAACGATAGCTGAGAAATGCGGTGTCTCCACTGCAACGGTAAGCAAGGCACTCAACGACCAGAAGGATGTCAGCGAAGAGACGAAGCATCGGATCAAGAAGACAGCAGAAGCACTCGGGTATTTTCCCAATGCGGCAGCGAGAGCACTCAAGACCAACCGTTCCTATAATATAGGAGTCCTCTTTGAGGAAGAGGCGGGCAGCGGTCTTACCCATGAATATTTCTCGGGTGTGCTCAACGGTCTTAAAGTTCAGGCAGAGAAGCAGGGGTACGATATCACATTTATCAATACCTGTTTTGAGAACCGCAAGATGTCCTATTATGAACACTGCAGATACCGGAACTTTGAAGGAGTCGCAATCGTCTGTGCCGATTACAATGATCCGGACGTCCTGGAACTGATGAACAGTGATCTGCCGGTAGTAACGATCGACTATGTACATCATAACTGTACGGCGGTAAGCTCCAACAACATTCAGGGCATAGAAGACCTTGTGAAGTATATTTACCAGCAGGGGCACCGGAAAATTGCATATATCCACGGTCAGGAGAATTCCTATGTTACCAAGGACCGGCTGGCAAGCTTTTACCGGACGATGGATGAACTGGGACTGGAGGTGCCGGATGAATATATCCGGACTGCCGATTATCTTGAGACGAAGGAAGCAGCAAGGCAGACCAGAGAGCTTTTAAATCTCGCCGATGTGCCGACCTGCATCATCTACCCGGATGACACCGCCCTGATCGGCGGAAGGAATGTCATCATTGAGATGGGACTTCGGATTCCGAGAGATATCTCCGTGGCAGGTTACGATGGAACGCGCATCTCACAGCTGCTACATCCCAAACTTACCACAATCCGTCAGAACACAGAGCTGATTGGAAGCGAAGCAGCCAAGCGATTGATTGGCACAATTGAAAAACCGCGAACAACTCTCGTTGAGAGAGTCGTTATAGAAGGAAGCTTAGTACCAGGGCAATCCGTAGGAAAATTTTTGCAGAAATAACAGCGGGGCGCAGGAAAAGGTTTCCCAAACCAATGGCGAAAGCCAGACATCTTAAGGAGGAGGGTTTTCTATGAAGAAGAAAATCATTAGCGCACTCTTATGTGCATCCATGGTAGCATCCATGGCAGCAGGATGTGGATCATCCGACACAGCAGACACGACGACAACAGACAACACAGCATCAACTCCTGCAACAGAGGCAGCACCTGCAGCAGATGCAGGCACAGAGGCAGCTACAGATGCAACAGCATCCGATGAAGGCAAAGTCCTCAACATCTACTGCTGGAATGAGGAGTTTAAGTCCAGACTGGAAGATCATTATCCGGGCTACACCATCGTAGACGGAACCACAGGAACCATCGGTGATGTAACCGTAAAATGGAACATCACACCGAACGATGACAACGCATACCAGAATAACCTGGATGCTACCTTATTAAAGCAGGCAGATGCAGCAGCTGATGACAAGATCGATCTGTTCCTTGTAGAGGCTGATTACGCATTGAAATATGTAGATACCGATTACACGATGGCTGTGAAGGATCTCGGCATCACAGATGCAGATCTGGCAGATCAGTATCAGTACACCAAGGATATCGTTACCGATTCCAACGGCGTATTAAAGGGTGTATCGTGGCAGGGCTGCCCGGGCGTATTATTCTACAACCGCGAAGCAGCAAAGGAAGTTCTCGGATCTGATGATCCTGCAGATGTACAGGAATATGTAAAAGACTGGGATACTTTCAATGACACAGCAGCAAAATTAAAAGATGCCGGTTACAAGATCACATCTTCCGCAAACGATTCTTACCGTGTATACTCTAACAACGTATCTTCCAAGTGGGTTACAGACGGCAAGATCACGATCGATGACAACATCATGAAATGGGTTGACGATTCCAAGGAGCTTGTAGATGCAGGCGAGACCAGCACAGCAGAGCTTTGGAGCGATGACTGGAAGAAAGGCTTCTATCCGGAAGGAAAGGTATTCTGCTACTTTGGACCGGCCTGGTTAGTAAACTTCTCCATGGCAGCTGAGGACGAAGGCAGTATCGCAAACCTCGGCGGATGGGGCGCAACACAGGGACCGCAGGGATTCTTCTGGGGTGGTACATGGATCTGTGCAGCAAACGGAACAGATAACCCAAGCCTTGTAAAAGATATCATGCTTCAGATGACAACCAACGCTGATATCATGAAGGATATCGTTGTTGCAGATGATGACTTTGTAAACAACAAGACCACAATGGAAGCTATGGCAGAAGACACCAGCTACTCCAGCAAGGTATTAGGCGGACAGAATCCGTTAGCTATGTACTGCGCAGGTGTTGACGGTCTTGACTTAAGCAACCTTTCCGCATATGACCAGGGCTGCAACGAGGAGTTCCAGAACGCAATGAAGAACTACTTCGAGGGCAACGCAACGAAGGATGAGGCACTGGATCTGTTCTACAAGGCAGTAGAGGAGAAATATCCGGAACTGACACACTAATCGTGGAACTGTAATCTCAGCAACTGAGAGAATGAGCATCAATAGCTGACGCATCGATGGATGCCAGAAAAAGATGCGAAGGATAGAATGACAGGAGCCACGCCTGCCGGCCATCAGGAAGGCGGGTGTGGCTCATTCTATGCCAAAATACAGGTAATCTGTGTAGAAATGCAGAGCTGACAGCAGGTCTGCAAAAAAAGGAAGGGCTGCTGTGAGCTCTGTATACAAAGGATAGGGGTTCCGATGGATCTCCGGGAGCGGAAGACCAGCCGGAACGCGTATCCGGCAATTATAAAAGAAGGGGGCAAATGCTATGAAAAAGAAGTCAAAAGCCGTTCGGTATAATAAATGGGGCTATATCTTTTTACTTCCATTTATTATCGTGTATGTGATTTTTCAGTTGATTCCGATGGTAACAACCATTTACAACAGTTTCTTTGAGAATTATCTGTCGGGCCTGACACAGATCGGACCGAATTTTGTCGGACTTGCAAACTATAAAAAGCTGTTTTCAGACGGAGACATCTGGGTTTATGCCAAGAATACCATGGTGATGTGGATTATGTGTTTCATTCCGCAGATCTTTCTGTCACTGCTTTTGGGCGCATGGTTCTCGGATGTGAGTCTGAAGTTAAAGGGACAGCGGTTCTTTAAGACGGTCATGTATCTGCCGAACCTGATTATGGCATCTGCATTTGCCATGTTGTTCTTCACATTGTTTTCCGACAGCGGTCCTATCAACTCACTGCTTATGCAGATTGGCTTTATCGATACACCTTACAAATTCCTTTCCAATGTTGGAAGCACAAGAGGACTGGTTGCATTCATGAATTGCCTGATGTGGTTCGGCAATACGACAATCCTTCTCATGGCAGGAATGATGGGAATCGATACCTCACTCTTTGAGGCTGCCGAGGTAGACGGGGCGACTTCCATGCAGGTATTCTTCAAGATTACGTTGCCGCTGCTGCGCCCGATTTTGGTATATGTGCTGATTACTTCTCTCATCGGCGGTTTACAGCTGTTCGATGTGCCGCAGATTTTGACAAATGGAACCGGAGATCCGATGCGTTCCTCCATGACGCTGATTATGTTCTTGAATAAGCATCTGTACAGTAAGAACTATGGTATGGCGGGTGCGTTGTCAGTTGTATTGTTCTTCATCACCGGTGTATTAAGTCTTGTAGTATTTAAGATTACCGGCAATGACAAGAGAAAGGGGTGAGCTGTATGGAAACAAGAGAAGTACATAAAGGAATGAATATTCATACAAGAAGAGCCATTGCATATGTGGTATTGACGATTATTTCGTTTTTCTGTCTGTTCTGGTTCTACATCCTGTTTGTGAATGCAACGAGATCAAACGGACAGCTGCAGTCCGGATTCACACTGGCACCGAGCTCGCATCTTCTGGAGAACTGGAAGAATCTGCTCGCGGGAACACTTCCGGTATGGAACGGTATGTTAAACAGTATTATCGTAGCAGGCTTAAGCGCACTGGTTTCCGTTTATTTCTCGACCATGACGGCTTACGCAATCCACGCATATGATTTTGGGCTGAAAAAGTTCATCTATCCGTTCATCCTGATGATCATGATGATCCCGACACAGGTAACGGCACTCGGATTTGTACAGCTGGTCGGAAAGATGCACCTGGAGGATTCTTTTATTCCTCTGATTGTGCCGACGATCGCTGCACCGGTTACATTTTTCTACATGAAACAGTACATGGAAAGCGCCCTGCCGCTGTCCCTCATCGAGGCGGCGCGTATCGACGGTTCCGGCGAGTTCCATACCTTTAATCAGATCGTACTTCCACTGATGAAACCGGCGATTGCGGTTCAGGCCATCTTCACATTCGTAAGCAGCTGGAACAATTACTTTACACCGGCATTGATTTTACACGATGACAAGAAGAAAACCCTCCCAATCCTGATCGCGCAGCTTCGTGCGGCAGACTGGCTGAAGTTCGATATGGGGCAGGTGTACGTCATGATCGCGTTCTCCATATTCCCGGTTATCGTCGTATACCTGATCCTCTCCAAACACATCGTGCAGGGCGTTGCCCTCGGAAGTGTGAAGGGTTAAAAAATGTGGCTGTCACACGGACGATGGCATTGTGATAAGCTGCAACTGTTAAAAGACGGGAAGGCTCAAGTTCCGGATGAACCCGGGCGTGAACATTCGTTGGAGCAAAATACGTGAAATTCTTTTCTGCCGTGTTTTTCATCTCATTCTGCGTCTTTGCCACGTTTTGACAATCCACAGGAGGTGTCCGACAAACTGCAGACAATGAGCGAACTTCCTAGCGTGCCACAAGGCACACACGAAAGTTCTAAAATTGTCTGCGGCTTGCGAACATCTCCTCGTGGAGTGTTCAAAACTTGGAAAGACACGGATCATCGCAGATGGCAAACACGGCAGAATTAGAAATTCCGTATTTTGCGCTCCGAATGTCCACGCTCCGGGTTTGATCTGGAACGTTGTTCTTTCCGATTTTTTCAGTGTAATATATGACATAGCCGTCCGTTCGCGTGACAGCCTTATTTTGTGGAGACATCGTCAACATCCCGGTATCTGTTGTGCAGATATTCTGCCCTGTGATTGACTTTTTTCAGAAAATTATGTAGTATGGAGTAAGACTAAAGTACGATAGATGCGGGATCTGGGGGTGCTAAGATGAAGGCGGAAGTGGCGCATTTTACGACGGAACAAATGGTTGATATGGTAGGGCTTTTAAGCCCTTGTATGGATGATTACTTGTATGTGTGTGATTTTAAGGAAGATTATTACCAGATTTCACCGAATGCGGTGAAGCGTTTTTGTCTGCCGGCAGATCATTTTCACAATGTAGTGGAAATGCACAGACAGGTTGTATATCCGGATGATCTTGATTTGCTGCTGGTAGAGCTGGAGCTTCTCTCCACGGGCAGGAAAGTATTCCACAATCTGCACTATCGCTGGATGGGGAAGAATCATGAAACGATCTGGATCAACTGCAGGGGCAGAGTATTGAGCGATCCGGAGGATGGATCACCCAGATACCTTGTGGGCTGCATCAATGAGATCGGGGCAAAACAGAAGGCGGACAATGTCAGCGGCCTGTTGGGAGAATATAGTCTGAAGATTTTTTATGAGAGCCGCAGTCCAAAGCTGCCACAGGGATTTTTGCTCAGAATCGGCATCGATGATTTCAAGAACATCAACGAGAGCCACGGCAACGAATACGGAGATTATATTTTAAGAAGAACGGCACAGTGTATTGAGGAAAATATAGGCCCGGAACAGAGCCTGTTCCATATTGTGGCGGATGAGTTCGCAGTTGTGGATTTTTCCGGCGGCAGTGTGCAGCAGGCCGAAGATCTTTTCCATGAGATCAAGAAATCCATCTACGCATTTATTGAGCAGAACCAGTACAAAGCGGTGTATACGGTGTCCGGAGGTATCGTGAAGAACGGCGATGTGGACAATTCCTTTGAAAATGCCATGAAGCTTTCGGAGTTTGCACTCAGCGAGGCGAAGGAGCGCGGAAAAAACAGCTGCTATGTATTTGAGGAGGAGGAATACGAAGATTATCTGAAAAGCCGCACACTGCTGCGGCAGCTGCATCATGCGGTAAATAATGGATTTGAGGGATTTGAGGCATATTTCCAGCCGTTGGTAAATGCTGCAAACGGTGAACTGACCGGGGCGGAGACGCTGCTCCGCTTCCATTCACCGGAGGGTGGGATGGTATCGCCCGGCGAATTTATCCCGATTCTCGAAGAATCCGGTCTGATTATTCCGGTCGGCAGGTGGGTGCTGCGCCAGGCGCTGGATGCATGCAGGGAATGGCAGAAGATTCTTCCGGAGTTCAAGGTGAATGTTAACCTGTCCTATGTGCAGGTGTTAAAGAGCCGTGTTCTCACGGATGTGCGCAGGATTGTTGATGAGTTCGGAGTCAAGCCGTCGAGTGTCTGCATCGAGCTGACAGAGAGCGGTTATCTGGAGGAGAATGAGCGCTTTGACAAAGTCTGGAACGGACTCAAAGAATACGGTGTATTGCTGGCACTGGATGATTTTGGCACAGGATATTCCAACCTGCGTTGTTTAAGCGATTTAAAGCCTGCATATATTAAGATTGACCGGTCGTTCACATTAAAAGCGCTGAACCGTGAATATGAGTACCGGCTTTTAAATCATATCGTGGAGATGTCCCACAGCCTGGGGCTTCACGTATGCGTTGAGGGAATCGAGACAGAGGGCGAACTTACAAAGGCAAAACAGACAGAGCCGGATTATATACAGGGGTTTCTGTTCGGAAAACCTTGCAGCAGGGCGGAATTCACACAGAAGTTCTTCACAAAACAGGCCGGATAAAGGACTTTTCATGCGGGTGTAAATATGCTATACTTGCATTAGGAGTGAGATTATGCCGGAAGAGGTGCGGCGGGATGTGCGGCATCTGCTGACAGAAAGACGAGGAGAAGGAGAATGACAGAGACGGGTTTTTTGATCTTTATGGGGATCTTATTGCTGCTGGTTGTAATTGTGGTCGTGGTTGTGGTGGCTTCTTCGGTAGCCGGAACAGCGGCGGCAATTGCGGATGACGACGATGAGGAAGAATAAGTATCGTAAGACAGCAGAATAGACAAACGCAGATATGCTGCGGAGAATCGAAAGATTCTCGCGCAGCATAAAAAATGTCAAAAGCCGACCGACTGGTCGGACGGAATACAAAGTCAAAGAGAGGATACAGATGTGATTTCAAAATTTAGTGTAAAAAGACCGTACACTGTCATTGTGGGTGTAATCCTGGTGATCGTTCTGGGAGTGGTGTCATTTACCAGAATGACGACTGATCTGCTGCCGGATATGAACCTGCCCTATGCGCTGGTAATTACAACGGATGTGGGCGCGAGCCCGGAGGAGGTTGAGACGGATGTGACGGCACCGGTTGAAGCCTCCATGGCGACGACATCCAGCATCAAAAACGTGAGCTCCGTATCGTACGACAACTATTCCATGGTTATTCTGGAATACGAACAGAGCGCCAACATGGATTCCATTCTGATTGAGATCCAGCAGAAGCTGGACCAGCTGGAGGGAAGTTTTTCAGACAGCGTCGGAAAGCCGATGATTATGCAGATCGACCCGGATATGATGCCGGTCATGGTGGCGTCGGCGGACGTGGAAGGCATGGATGAGTCAGAGGTGTCTTCCTATGTGGAAAATGAATTTTCACCGGCACTCGAGAGCGTGGAGGGTGTGGCTTCGGTAAGTGCTACCGGAGTGCTCGAGGAATCCGTGCAGGTGACCATGGATCAGGACAAAATCGACGCGCTGAATGAGAAGATTCAGAAAAAGATCGAGGAACAGTTTGCAGATGCGCAGAAGGAACTGGATGATGCATCCGCAGAGCTGGAAAATGGCGAGAAAAAGCTGGAGAGTGGCAAGAGCGAACTGGCAAACCAGGTCAGTGCCGCAGCCAATCAGATTGAAAATGGAAAGATTCAGGCGTATGTCGGCGCATCAGAATTAAAGACGAATATGACCATGATGACTGAGGCAAAAAAGATCATGGAGAAGGCAATTCCGGCACTGCAGCAGCTTTATAATGATGGAATTGCAGCCAGACAGCAGCTGGAAGCGCTGAAGAATATGCTGACACCGGAACAGCAGGAGGCGATTGCGGGAGGCAGCGCACAGATCGAGCAGCAGGCAAATGCACAGCTTGCAACAATCAATGAATCGATCGCCGCATGGGGACAGCAGCTGGAGAGCCTTGGCATCAAAGTACAGACACTCGATGATCTGCCCTATGCAATCGCAGATATGACGCAGAAGCTTGCCGAGATCAATACGGGAATTGCGACCATGCAGGAGGCGCAAAAACAGGTGGACGCAGGTAAAATTGCGCTGGATGAAGCCTCCGCGCAGCTGACGAAGAACCAGATTGAGGGAATCCTGCAGCTGAGCGAGGCGACAGCGCAGCTTGCCGATGCAAAGAATCAGCTGGCGCAGGGACAGAGCCAGCTGGATGCGGCAAAGGATAGCGCAAAGGAATCTGCGGATCTGAATCAGATTCTCACGGTCGACATGCTCGGTAACCTGCTCGCGGCACAGAATTTTTCCATGCCGGCAGGCTATGTCGGGGAAGGCGAGAACCGCTACATGGTGCGTGTGGGAGATAAGCTGGATTCCGTGGACGAATTAAAGCAGGTGGTTTTGATTGATCTTGGTCTGGACGGAATCGGGCCGGTCTGCCTTAGCGATGTGGCGGCAGTGGAACTGGTGAACAACGCCGGTGAGTCTTATTCCAAGGTAAACGGAAACCCCGCAATCATGCTTTCCATTGAAAAACAGACCGGGTACTCGACCGGGGATGTGACAAAGCGGATCCAGCAGAAATTAAAGGCGATGGAGGCAGATAATCCCGCACTTCACACGGCGATCTTGATGAATCAGGGAATTTATATCGATATCATTGTGCAGTCGGTATTGGAAAATATGATCGTGGGCGCGCTGCTGTCCGTCATCGTGCTGATTCTGTTTTTAAAAGACATCCGGCCGACGCTCGTGATTGCATGCTCCATCCCGCTCAGTGTTATTTTTGCGGTGGTGTTGATGTATTTTTCAAATATTTCCTTAAACATTATCTCGTTGTCGGGACTGGCGCTTGGCATCGGTATGCTTGTGGATAACTCTATCGTGGTCATTGAGAACATCTATCGCCTGCGGAGCGAGGGATATTCCATCAAAAAGGCGGCGGTTGAGGGAGCCGGCGGCGTGACCGGAGCCATTATTGCATCGACCTTAACGACGGTGTGTGTGTTCGTTCCGATTGTGTTCACAGAGGGAATCACGAGGCAGCTGTTTGTGGACATCGCACTCACAATTACGTTTACATTGACAGCCAGCCTCATCGTGGCGCTGACGTTCGTGCCGATGATGGCGGCGGGACTACTTAAAAATCCCAAAGAGGTGCGGCACGCCTTCTTTGAAAAAGTGCAGCAGGGATATGCGAAGCTTTTGGAACTGGCACTCAGGTTCAAACCGGTCGTGTTCATCGGTGTGACTGTCCTGCTTGTGACGAGTGCGCTTGCCGCGTATTCCAGAGGATTTTCCTTCATGGATATGAATATGGAAACCGATCAGTTGACCGTGACTGTGGCGGCGAAAGACGACGAAAAACTGACGTTTGAGGAGCTCTGTGAGCGCGCAGATGAGGTGACAGAGAAAATTGCAGGCATTGATGGCGTGGAGACGATCGGAGCGATCGCCGGAGGAGACAGCGCTCTGATGTCCATGGGAGGCAGCAGCGACAGTGTGACCATGTATCTGCTTCTGGAGGAGGATTCCTCCGTCACGACGGGAGAGATTACAGCGCAGATTGCGGAGCTGACCAAAGATATGGACTGTCAGGTTGACACGGACAATTCGGCGTCGGATATGAGTTCCTTCCTCGGAAGCGGTATTACGGTGCAGATCAAGGGAAGTGACCTTGGCATCCTCCAGGAACTGGCAGGGAAAGTGGCCGGTGTGGTGGAAGCACAGGAAGGAACGGTGGATGTGGATGACGGGCTGGATAATACGACGCAGTCCTACACGATTCATGTCGACAAGGAAAAGGCAGCGGAATACGGCATGACAACAGCGCAGGTATTCCAGCTGGTCTATGCAAAATTGGCGTCCCAGACCGCGGTGACGGCGATCTCTGCCGGCGTGCAGGATTACGAGGTGTATGTAAGGAGCGAGGAGCAGGCGAATGTGTCGCTCGATGATATTAAGAATCTCACGTTTTCCTACGAGGATAAGATGGCGCAGCTAAGCGGCACAGGTAGCGATGAGGAGAAAGAGACGGACGAAAAACTGTCGGAGGATACCAAGGATACAGGGGATGCCAAGGATATCGAAGACACAGAAGATACCGGGGATACCGGGGATACGGTAAAGGAGATTCCACTTACCGAGATTGCGACGTTTGAGGCTGGCAGCAGCTTAAACGCAGTGTCCAGGGATTCCCAGACGCGCTATATCAGCGTCACAGCAGGTGTGGATGACACACACAACGTCACGCTTGTCGCAAACGCACTGATGAAAGAACTGAATAAAATAGATCTGCCGGAAGGATACTCAATTGAGATGACGGGTGAGGATGAGATGATAGCAGATGCCATGCAGCAGTTGTACCTGATGCTGATTCTGGCGGTCGTATTTATCTATCTGATCATGGTGGCACAGTTCCAGTCATTCCTGTCTCCGTTCATCATCATGTTCACGATTCCGCTGGCGTTTACCGGAGGTCTGTTTGCCCTGTTTTTCACCGGAAATGAGATCAGTGTTGTCGCAATGATCGGATTCGTCATGCTTGCAGGAATTATCGTCAACAACGGTATCGTTATGGTGGATTACATCAACCAGCTCCGCAGGGGCGGCATGACGAAAAAAGAGGCGCTCTTAAATTCAGCAAAGACGCGTCTGCGCCCGATCTTAATGACAGCGCTCACGACGATCCTGTCGATGTCCACGATGGCGCTCGGACTCGGTGACGGTTCGGAAATGATGCAGCCGATGGCGATTGTGACCGAGGGAGGCCTGATTTACGGTACGCTTCTGACCCTGTTTGTGGTTCCGTGTATCTATGACGCGTTCAACAGGGAGAAAAATATGGTGGAGGAAGAATTATAATGAATGGGAGATATGAAAACGGGGCACTGCCGGAGAAAGTGCGGCTGCTGTACGAGGCGGTGCTTGCCATGGTAACCGATGGCTGGGATATCAACCGCATGAAGGTGTCGGACATCACGGCACAGGCGGGGATTGGCAAAGGAACAGCGTACGAGTATTTTTCCTCCAAGGAGGAGATCATTGCGAATGCGGTCCTCTACGATGTGGAGATGCGGCTTGCGCACGTACTGGAAATCACCAAAGGCGAGGGAGATTTTGCAGGAAAATTTGTACAGATTCTTACTTATATGGAAGAGGTGTTCGCGAAGCGACAGGCGTTCTGTCTTCTGGTACGGATCGGAACTGGTTCGTATGAGGTCTCTGAGTCCATGCGCAGGGAATGTGAAAAGAGACAGCAGGCTCTGGGCTGCCATCTGGCGGATAGGATTGTGGAGTCCCTGATGTGCCAGGGCGTGTCGGAAGGCACGATCGGGGAGACGAATCCGTACTTGCAGAAGCTGGCGTTCGTGGCGCAGATGACAGCGTTTGCAGGATACCTGGTCGATCTGGAAAAAGGAGAGAAGATGGCGGTAAGCAGGGAAGAGGCGAAGCGCTTTGTCTATGAGGCGCTGGTGAAGAGTCTGAACTAAAAATTTCTTGACAAAACGGGACGCTGCACGTATCATTAACAGTATGTAAAAGGTAGAGAGAAAGAGGAGTACATGCAGACTCGCCGCAGAGAGAGAGACCCATCGGCTGCAAGGTTTCTTGGAAGGAGATGCGTGGAAGGTAGCTTTTGAACCGGAACACCCAGAAAGCGGTACAGAAGATGTACGGCAGCAAGTGTTCACGCCCGGTTCCCGTTAACGAACCGCTGGTTAGAGAGCATCTGACCGGAGCGAAGACCGGCTGTATACAGCTGGTGAACAAAGGTGGTACCGCGATAAGTCGCCCTTTGTATCCTTACGGATACAAAGGGCGTTTTTATGTAATTAGGAAAGAAAAGGAGAGAGGACAATGTGCCAGAATTGCAGCAAAGAACTTGCCAAGACATATGATCCGAAGGGGATCGAGGGAAGACTTTACAAAAAATGGGAGGACAACGGCTATTTCCATGCGGAAGTGGACCGCAGTAAGAAACCGTTTACCATCGTGATGCCTCCGCCAAATATTACCGGACAGCTTCATATGGGACATGCGCTCGACAACACCATGCAGGATATTTTGATCCGTTATAAGAGAATGCAGGGTTATAATGCACTGTGGCAGCCGGGAACCGACCACGCCTCCATTGCGACCGAGGTAAAGGTCATTGAGAACCTGAAAAAGCAGGGAATTGACAAGCACGATCTGGGACGCGAAGGGTTTCTCGAGAAATGCTATGAGTGGAAGGACGAGTACGGCAGCCGCATCATCAACCAGTTAAAGAAGATGGGTTCCTCCGCAGACTGGCAGAGAGAGCGTTTTACCATGGACAAGGGCTGCTCTGACGCAGTGCTTGAGGTATTTGTGAAGTTATATGAAAAAGGACTGATCTACAAGGGCTCCCGCATTGTCAACTGGTGCCCGGTCTGCAAGACCTCCATTTCCGATGCCGAGGTAGAGCATGAGGAGCAGGACGGATTTTTCTGGCACATCAACTATCCGGTAGTCGGCGAGGAAGGCAGATTCGTTGAGATCGCAACAACCAGACCGGAGACGCTGTTCGGTGATACCGCAGTCGCTGTCAATCCGGACGATGAGCGCTACAAGGACATCGTTGGAAAAATGTTAAAGCTTCCGATGACAGACCGTGAGATTCCGGTCATCGCAGACCCATATGTCGACAAGGAGTTCGGAACCGGCTGCGTGAAGATTACACCGGCACATGACCCGAACGACTTTGAGGTTGGAAAGCGCCACAACTTAGAGGAGATCACCGTCATTAACGACGATGCGACGATGAACCATTTCGCAGGAAAATACGAGGGGATGGACCGCTACGAATGCAGAAAGGCACTGGTGGACGACTTGAAGGAGCAGGGACTTCTGGTAAAGGTGGAGCCGCACTCTCATAATGTAGGAACACACGACCGCTGCGGTACGACGGTAGAGCCGATGGTGAAGCAGCAGTGGTTTGTAAAGATGGATGAGCTGATCAAACCGGCAGTGGAGGCAGTGAAGAATGGAGATATCCAGCTGCTGCCGAAGCGCATGGAGAAGACCTATTTTAACTGGACGGACAACATCCGCGACTGGTGCATCTCCAGACAGCTCTGGTGGGGACACCGCATCCCGGCTTACTACTGTCCGGACTGTGGTGAGATGGTTGTGGCAAAGAGTGCGCCCCAGAAGTGCCCGAAGTGCGGATGCGGTCACATGGAGCAGGATCCGGATACGCTCGATACCTGGTTCTCCTCCGCACTGTGGCCGTTCTCGACACTGGGCTGGCCCAAGAAGACTGAGGATCTGGACTACTTCTTCCCGACCGATGTGCTGGTAACAGGTTACGACATTATTTTCTTCTGGGTCATCCGCATGATCTTCTCGGGTTACGAGCAGATGGGAAAAGCGCCGTTCCACACGGTACTGTTCCACGGACTGGTGCGCGATTCCCAGGGACGCAAGATGAGCAAATCGCTCGGCAACGGTATTGATCCGCTTGAGGTCATCGACAAGTACGGTGCAGATGCGCTCCGTCTGACGTTAATTACCGGAAATGCGCCGGGCAATGACATGCGTTTCTACTGGGAGAGAGTCGAGTCATCCAGAAACTTTGCCAACAAAGTCTGGAATGCATCCCGTTTTATCATGATGAATCTGGAGGGGGCTGCGATAACCGAGCCGTCCGCGGATGAGTTACAGCCGGCGGACAAGTGGATTCTCTCAAAGGTGAATACACTTGCCAAGGACGTGACCGAGAACATGGACAAGTACGAGATGGGAATCGCAGTGCAGAAGGTTTACGACTTCATCTGGGATGAGTTCTGTGACTGGTACATTGAGATTACCAAGACGCGCACCTACAACAAAGAGCAGGATCCGGTTTCAGCAAATGCGGCGTTCTGGACATTAAAGACGGTGCTCACAGAGGCGTTAAAGCTGCTGCATCCGTTTATGCCGTTTATCACGGAGGAGATTTTCTGCACACTGCATCCCAAAGAGGAGACGATCATGCTGGCAAAATGGCCGGAGTACCGCGCAGACTGGAATTTCCCGGCAGAGGAAGAGATGTTAGAGCACTGCAAGGATCTGGTAAAAGGTGTCCGCAACGTGCGTACGGAGATGGATGTGCCGCCTTCAAGAAAAGCAAAGATTTTCATTGTGGCAGACGATGCCGCACTGCGTGAGACATTTGAGAAGACAAGAGAGGCATATCAGAATCTGGCAGGCGCAAGCGATGTGAGTGTACAGGCAGACAAGAACGGAATCGAGGACGATGCGGTATCTGTCGTAATTCCGGGAGCAACACTGTATCTGCCGCTTGAGGATCTGGTCGATTTTGAGAAGGAGAAGGAACGCCTCTTAAAAGAAAAAGAGCGTCTGGTCAAAGAACTCGCCCGTTCCAGAGGAATGCTTTCCAATGAAAAATTCTTAAGCAAGGCTCCGGAGGCAAAGGTTCAGGAGGAAAAAGAGAAGCTCGCGGGCTACGAGCAGATGATGGCACAGGTCGAGGAAAGGCTCGCACAGATGAACCGCTAGAAAAGAGTTCGTAAATCCCTGCGTGTTGTACCGGAAAGGAAAAAAGATGTACTTGAAAAAGTACCATCGGGCTAGTATGATAGAATGTAGATGGATTGACAGTAGCAGGTGGGATTTACACAGAATGGGGAGCGGCGGACTATGGCGGAACTTACACAACAGAAACCTATTATACGCATAACATTTGATGAGATGGAGGCCTATATGCTGCTCCCGGAGCCGGAACAGGGAACAGGGTATACGGACGCCCAGATCCGGCAGGAGATGGCAGCGAGAGGAATCACCACAGGCATAGATGAGCAGCGGATTTCCGATATGCTGGAGGGGCATACATACAATGCAGAGCTTCTGGTCGCGCAGGGGAAGAAGCCGGTGGATGGAACGGACGGTTACTACGAATACAAGTTCGACACGAACTTTGACGGCAAGCCGAAGCTTCTGCCGGACGGTTCTGTGGATTACTGGTCGGTACATTCGATCGAGTCTGTGACTGCCGGTCAGGTGATTGCCGTGTATCACCCTGCTGTGTCTGGCGAGGATGGAATGTCGGTCAAGGGCAGGCTGGTGCCTGCCAAGCACGGAAGAGAACAGATGCCGTTAAAGGGCAAAGGTTTCGATCGTATGGACGATGAGGTGACTTATACGGCTTCCATGGACGGTAAGATCGAGATGCAGAATGACCGGATTGTGGTTCTTCCGGTACATGAAGTCTCGGGGAATGCAGAGCTGGCAGAGGGTAATATCGACTTCCGCGGAGATATTGTCATTCACGGGAATGTGGAGAGCGGCGTCAGCATCCGGGCAACCGGATCAATCACGATCGACGGTGTCGCCGAAGCGTGCATGCTGGAAGCCGGCAAGGACATCATCCTAAGAGGCGGTATGCTCGGCGGCAACAAGGCGTCTGTGAAGACGAAGGGCGCGATTACTGCGAAGTTTTTTGAGTTCACGAACATTCTGTGTGAGGGTGATCTGCAGGCGGATGTGCTGATGGATTGTTCGGTGATCTGCCATGGGCAGATACGTCTGACCGGAAGAAAGGGCAGTATTATCGGCGGTAAGGTACAGGCGATCCGCGGACTGATTGCAACCTCGCTTGGCAATGATGCCGAGAAGCGCACCGAGATCTTTGTCGGTGCCGGAATTGATGTGTATAGCCGCCTGCGTGTCATGGAGAAGAAGATCGAGATGACGAGGGAGGAACTGGCGAAGATCGAGGAAGGATTGGAGAAGTTCGAGATTCTCTCCAAGGAGCGTGGCGTCAGCTACACGAACGATCCGCGCCGGACGTCGCTGCTTCGGATTAAGATCAAGGATTCTGCAATGCTTGCCAGCGACGAGGAGGAAGTGCGGAAGCTCCGTATTCTCGCAGAGAGTTCCAGAGGCGCATGTGTCTCGGTGATCCAGGAGATTTATCCCGGCGTGATCATCAATATGGACGAGTTGAAGCTTGCCTTGAAAAATATGGCAACCGGAGTGGAATTTTACAAATTACCGGACAAGATCGGAACAAGACCGTGCAGTGCTGCTGTCGAATAGCAGAAGTTTCTGCGTCAAAAATAGCTTGATTATTAGCACCACTATATTATAATGAGAAAGTGAATAATATAGTGGTGTTTTTATATTGATGACAGAGGTGATAACAGTGATCAATTTTGAAGAAGAATTAAAGAATTTTAAGCCGAGCCTGGAAGTGGAAGAGGCGGAGCAGGCTATCTATAATCATGAACTCACGGATATGACGGACGTATTGCAGGAGATCCTGCAGGATATGAAGCGCGGCATGTAGAAGCAGGCAGGGTCAGGATTGATAAAGTGAGGTTTTCCATGGAATGTTATAATTGCGGGGCGAAGCTGGGCAAGGGCGATATCTGCCAGAACTGCGGAGCCAATGTTAAAATATACAAAAAGATCATTATGGCGTCCAATGCCTACTATAATGATGCGTTAGAGAAGGCGGCAGTGCGGGACCTGTCCGGCGCGATAGAGAGTCTTAGGACCAGCCTTCGTTTTTATAAGATGAATATCGATGCGCGCAACCTGCTCGGACTGGTCTACTTCGAGACGGGCGAGGTGGTCGAAGCGTTGACGGAGTGGGTCATCAGCAAGAATTACCAGCCGAGGGACAACGCCGCAAGCCGGTATTTAAATGAGATCCAGAACAATCCGTCAAGGCTGGATACGATCAACCAGACGATCAAAAAATATAACCAGGCGCTGCTGTACTGCAGACAGGACAGCCGGGATCTGGCGATCATCCAGCTCAAGAAAGTGCTGTCCTTAAATCCGAAGCTGGTAAGCGGTCATCAGCTGCTGGCGCTCCTCTACATTCAGGAGAAGAAGTACGAACTTGCCAAGAAGTCGCTTCGGAATGCGGGAAAAATTGACGCCAACAACACCACGACGCTGCGCTATTTAAAAGAAGTCAACGCCGGATTGCGTGAGAATAACCCGAAAAAGCAGAAGAACGAGGATCTGATCTCCTATCAGAGCGGCAATGAGACCATCATCCAGCCGCGCTATCTCAAGGACAATTCCGCAATCGGAACGATCATCAATATGGTGATCGGAATTGCAATCGGTGCGGCGATCACCTGCTTTCTGATTGTGCCGGGAGTGCGCAGGGAGATCCAGAATCAGGCGAAAGCGGAGGTTCTTGACGCCAACAATGCCGTGGCATCCAAGAATCAGAGCATCAGTTCCTTAGAAGCGCAGATCGAAGATCTCACATCACAGATCACGGATGCGAAGAACGAGGAGCAGAGCAGCGCCGGAAAGGTCAACACTTACGAGCAGCTTCTGCAGGCGTATGTGGCGTACACCGACGGTGACATCGAGAAGGCGGGGACGGCACTCGGCAACGTCAATACCGATTATCTTTCGGATGACTCCATGACTGTGTACGATACGATCAATGCACAGGTAAACGCGGAGTATATCAGCGCCGTATATAAGGAAGCAACAGATGCTTACAATGCGCAGGAGTTTACACAGGCAATCGAGGATTACCTCAAGGTGATCGAACTCGATGAAACCTACGACAACGGCAATGCGCTGTACTACCTTGCGCAGTCTTACCGCAGGAATGACGACATGGACAATGCCAAGACCTATTATCAGAAGTTTGCGGATCTGTATCCGGGAACCGAGCGCGCTGCCAATGCACAGAGGTATCTGAACACCGAAGAATAAGCGGGGACAGGAAGAAGCAGGGTACTGCGCAAACAGATACAACAGTGATAAGACAAAAGAATTATGATACAAAAGACGTCGAACGGAGCAGTCCGTACCGGCGTCTTTTTTGTTTCATAGGAAACTTTGTTCCTATTATACAAAAATGCCATAAAGAAAAGAAAGGGAGGAAAAAGGATGGAAAGATATTGCGAACAGGAAAAAAGCTGCCTGCGGGTGTATGTCCCGAGGGAACTCGATCATCATGAGGCAGACCGCCTGAAACAGGAGGCGGATTTCTTTATTGAGACCGGTCAGGTGAAGACGCTCGTGTTTGATTTTGCGGGAACGGAGTTCATGGACAGCTCCGGAATCGGGGTGATTATCGGGCGGAGCCGGAAGATGGGATATTTTGGCGGTGAGGTGTATGCGGAACATTTAAGCGGCAGAATCCTTAAGATTTTTAAGGTGTCCGGACTTCACACGCTGATACGGACAAGCGTACCTAAGCAGCAGAAAGAGCGGGAAGGGGAGAAGCACAATGCATAGTAAGAATGAAGTGGAATTAAGTTTTGATGCGCGTTCCGTCAATGAGGGATTTGCCAGAATGGCGGTGGCTGCATTTATCACAGAACTGAATCCGACGATGGATGAACTCTCGGATGTCAAGACGGCCGTGTCGGAGGCGGTGACCAATGCAATCATTCACGGGTATGACAATCCGGAGGAAAAGGTACATATGACATGCAGGATCATGGGACGGGAAGTGGAGATCACCGTCTGTGATACGGGCAGGGGGATTGAGGATGTGGCGCAGGCAATGGAACCGTTCTACACCACAAAGCCGGAACTGGAGCGCTCCGGGATGGGATTTGCGTTCATGGAAGCGTTTATGGATGAAGTTCATGTTCAGTCTGCGCCCGGAAAAGGAACCAGCGTGCGCATGAAAAAATACATTGGCGTGCAGGAAGGCTGAACGTTATGGAACTTTGGACGGAACAGATCAGACAGGCTCACGCGGGGGACAAGGACGCAAGGAACCGGCTGGTGGCAGAAAACTTGGGACTGGTGCACGCGGTGACGAGGCGTTTTGAACACAGAGGACATGACAGGGAGGAACTGTTCCAGATCGGCTGCATCGGGCTGATGAAGGCTATCGACAAATTTGACGTATCGCTGCAGCTTGCTTTTTCCACCTACGCGGTACCGATGATTACCGGGGAGATCAGGCGTTTTCTGCGGGATGACGGTATGGTAAAAGTCAGCAGAACCTTAAAGGAGAACGGCTATAAAATCCGCAGAGCGGGAGAAATGCTTACCAGGGAACTGGGGAGAGAGCCGACGATGGAGGAACTGGCGGAAGCCGCCGGGCTGGAGCGCGAGGAGATCGTGCTGGCGCTTGAGGCAAACCGGGAGGTGGCATCCATCTACCAGCCGGTCTATGAGCGCGACGGGGAGGAGCTGCTACTGATCGATCAGATGGAGGGAAGCGGAGGGCAGAGCGCGGAGCGGGAGGAGCCGGAGAAGGAGGCGGTCCTAAACCACATTCTGGTGGAACAGCTGTTGGAGACCGTCGGCGAGCGTGAGCGCCGTCTGCTGCAACTCAGATACTACGAGGGAAAGACACAGTGCGAGGTGGCAGAACTGCTGTCGATGAGTCAGGTGCAGGTAAGCCGCCTGGAAAAAAAGCTGCTGCTGCAGCTGCGTGAGCGCGTCCGCATGTGACAGAAAAGAAAGTTGGATTTGTCCAATTTTCAAAAAATGTTAAAAATTGGACGAGTTTTTATTGCAAATATTGCGACAGGGCGAAAAAAATGATACTTTAGAGTAAAAGAATGGTGTCAAGGTGTACGGAGGAATGACAAATGGACAAAAGAACGTTATCTGATATGGCGCGCTGCAACCGGACGGCTATGATCTGCCATCTGGTGGAGGCGTCGATGATTACAATTACGTTTATCGCACAGCTTCTGGTGGGCAGCAGGGGACTGCTGTACTCTCTGCTGGTTGTTGTGCTGGCGATGGGACCGCCTCTGATGGAGCTTTTTTTCTGGAGCAGGGACAAGGAAAGCCCGGCGATCAAGCACCTGGTGGCGCAGGGATTCGCTGTGATGTACACGGTCATTTTGTTTACGACGACAAACAACATGCTGTTTTTGTATGTATTTCCGATGATTGTTGTGATTTCCGTATACAATGACAAGGCGTATGCCCTCAAGGTCAATATCGGGGTTGTGATAGAGAACCTTCTGGTTGTGATTCTTGGAGCGACAACCGGCAGATTCGGTTTCCGTGATATGAGTTCCGGCATGATCCAGATTCTGGCGGTACTTTTGTTCTGCGCGTATTCCTATATCGCAGCGGCGACTTCCGAGACGAACAGCAGGGAGAAGCTGCAGCAGGTAAAGGATGCGTAGGGCGAGACCGAAAAGGTTCTCGGGGATGTCTCCCGGAATGCGGATGTGATGAGACGCGGAATCAATGAGATCCATGCAAAAGTGGAGCAGCTGCAGTCGGCATCGGAGACGACAAAGGACGCGATGGGACAGGTAACCATCGGCGCGACGGACACGGCGGAGGCAGTGCAGAGACAGCTGGCACAGACGGAGACGATTGGAGAGAAAGTAGGACTTGTCAGCACAGTTGCATCGGATATTACCGAGCGCATGGAAAAGACGCTTTCTGTGCTGGAAAAGGGAAAAGCGGATATGGATACCCTGGTGGGAGAGGTTGAAGTATCTGTGCGAAACAGCGCCAATGCCGCGGATAAGCTCGAGACGCTGAATCAGTATATCAGTGAGATGAATACAATTGTAGAGCTTATCAACGGTGTGACGTCCCAGACCAGCCTGCTGGCGTTAAATGCAAGTATTGAGGCGGCACGCGCAGGAGAGGCAGGAAAAGGGTTTGCGGTCGTGGCATCCGAGATCTCGGAGCTTGCAACCCAGACCAAGAGTGCAACGACCAACATCACACAGCTGATCGGCAATGTGTCCGGTTCCATCACGGAGGTTGTGACAGTCATCCGTGAGATGATTGACGGAATCAACGACGAAAAGGAAATGTCCGAAAATGCATCGCAAAGCTTTGGTACGATTGAGGAACATACCTATGCGATCCGCGATAATGTGACGAGACTGACGGAGAGCGTTTCACAGCTTGAATCGGCAAATCAGGAGATTGCTGATTCCGTGCAGACGATCTCGGCAGTGTCGGAGGAGGTATCGGCACACGCGAATGAGACGCTTGCGGCAGAGGAAGAGAATATGCAGCATCTTTTAACGATCGCCGGACGCTCACAGGAGCTGATCGCGCTGACACAGACGGAGGAGCAGCAGTAACACACGGAGACGTATTCTGGTTTGATACGGGGGGAAAATGAGTATGAAACTGACAGTCAATGCGGCAGGTTTTAACAACAGTGTCCAGATGGGAACAAAGGATGGACAGAGCGTACGGACAGTAAAAAACGCAGCGTTCGGCGGCGCGACAAAGCTCGGGGAAGATCCAGTGGCAAAGCGCAGGGAGGAAGCGAGACGGCAGGCGTGGAAGGTTGTGGAAAATGCATGGAAAAATGACCGGTCGGTAGATGACACCATACAGAGCCACCGGGACAGCTACGCGGAGCTGGAGAACCGCAAAAAGGGAGCACTGGCTGCAATCGATGAGACGAATCAGCAAAAGGAAGCATTGCGGGAGCAGTGCGGCGTGGATGCGGATTCCCAGGAACAGCAGGATCTGCTCCTTCTGGAAAAAGAACAGGATTATAAGAACGGCGTTCTGGATGAAGGGCTGACGGACGAAGAATATGACAGACTGGCAGAGATCCACAAAAAGCCGCTGACCGGGTATCAGAAGCAGGCGCTGGAGCTGAACAATTATGCGGCGGGTCACAAGAGGGAGATCCGGAGAGCCGACTACGGCATGACTGCGGAGAAACAGAACGTCTCCCGTATCAAGCTGGAGCGCTTGAAGACGCATGCGATGGTTGACGCACAGGGAGCTGCGGATGACATCATGGATGCGGCAAACGACGAGATTATCGGAATGCTTGTGCAGGAGGTAAAAGACCAGCAGGATGAGAAGATGGACGAGGCGAAGGAAAAAGCCGACGAAGCCATGAAGGAGAAGGAAAAGCGCGAGGAAAAGCTGGATGAGATGAAGCTGGAGCGCGCGATTGAGCGCGCGATGATCGAGGGAACCGATGAAGCAGTGGAAGAGGCGGAGCGCATCAAGCGCCAGAATGACAGCCCGGACATTCAGATGACGGACATGGTGGATCTGGCGGACAGCGCAGATCTGAAGAAGAGTGTGGATCAGAACCTGGGCGACATCAAGAGCAGCATGAAAGTGCTTGAAGCGGATCTGAAGGGAATCAAGGTGGATGAGAAGGCGTAAGATAGCATGAACCGGCAGAAAATGCGTGCCGGCAGGGGATAACAGGCAATTCTGAATATTGGTCATACCAGATTTTGTTAATAATTATAAAAATACTTGTAATTTTCTAAAAAAAGTATTAAAATTCATTTGTGGACTGGTCATACCAGATACCTGGCATGACGGTTCGAGGGAGTATCATATTTTTAATAAGACAAAGGAGGAAAAAGTTATGTTATTCCAGATTAACAGCATGTGGCAGCTCCTGGGATGGGTTCTCGTATTTGCAGGACTTGTAATCTTAAATGAGATTGAGCGCCGCACAAAACTTGGCGGTTATGGTATTTTCGTAGGAGTTCTTGCAATTCTTACTGTATACTTTATCGCTATTCAGATCAGCGCCGCAAATGGTGGCTGGGGTGCAACCAATGATACCTATGTATATATGGGTGGCTGGTTCCATTATGCAAAGTTATATGCAGCAGCATTTGGATGCATCGGTTTCATGTTCTTAAAGTACAAGCAGTGGATCGGTAAGACCGATTGGTTCAAGGTTTGGCCGTTTGTAATCGTTGCAATCAACATCATGATCGCAGTTGCTTCTGATTTTGAGTCCGCAATCAAAGGCGCACAGGCAGTCAATGGCTGGTGGTATTCCATCGAGGATGTATGGCTGAACGGTGGCTGGTGGAACTGGGTCAATGGTATCGCAGGTATCCTCAACATCTTCTGTATGACAGGCTGGTGGGGAATTTATGCATCCAAGGACAAGAATCATCAGGATATGTTATGGCCGGATATGACGGTATGGTTTATCGTGGCATATGATCTTTGGAACTTTACCTATACATACAATAACCTGCCGACGCATTCCTGGTATTGCGGTCTGGCTCTGCTTCTTGCGCCGACATTCGCAAATGCACTTTGGAACAAGGGCGGCTGGATTCAGAACCGTGCCAATACGCTGGCAACCTGGTGTATGTTCGCACAGGTGGTTCCGATGTTCCAGATCAAGGGACGTTTCTCTGTACTTCCGGTACTCTACTCTAACGTAGAGGGCTTTGAGTCTCTGGATGCGTTTTCCTTAACGACAATGGATCTGACCAGCGTAGCACCGAACACCAAGGTACAGGGATTCATGGCAATCATTGCATTGGTTGCAAATGTCATCTGCTTAAGCGTAATCATCAAGCGCGCAATCGAGCAGAAGAAGAATCCTTACAAGAACGAGATCTTTGCAGATACCAAGGATTTCAAGGTTGCAATCGCACGTGCTGAGAAATAAAACACAGATCAGAAATGAAAACTCCGTCCCGGAAGGGACGGAGTTTGCTAAGAACATAAAATAAAGTGTGTAAGTTGTTGGTATTAACAAAACTTACACACTTTATTTTTTTGACTGAGATATATATGTTTGGCAGTCTGTTTATTCCCAGATTAGAGGACAGATAAAAACAGGATCAGGAGGTCAGTATGTCAATAAAATTATGAAAATCTGATGCATGGATAAGTTTTTCTACGGTAGTGCTGTTCTCAAAATGTTCCAGTAAATTAGAATAGACATATTTAAAATCCATACGCTGCTGATGGTTGACGCCGATCATCATGATAATTTGAACATCGAAGGTTCCCCAGCGAAGAGGTTTTTCGTTAACGATTACAAATCCAATATTTTTTTGGGTAGAGCAGACGATGGAATGTGGGATTGCCACTTTGTTGTCAAAACTGGTGGGGGTAACAGCCTCCCGTTCCAGAACAGAGTCAGTAAAAGCTTCCGGAGCAATACCCAGAGCAACCAGTTTTTCTGCCATATAGCGTATCATATCTTCCACAGAATTTTCATAATGATTTTTTTCAAATAATTGCGGATCCATAAAACTAATTAGTTTATCGTGGAATATTCTGCGTTTTTTTTCAGCCAGAAGTTCGTTACAGACAGATTGTATTTTTTTAAAATCATGCTCTGTAATAATTGTATTTGTTTGTATGACTCTGAGATTGGTCTGTGGCAGAACCTGATTCGTGGCATCGATAATCAAATCGTAGTAAGCAGGATTAACGTCATCCAGAGTGTTAGTAACCTCCGCAATTTTGCATTTTCCGGATAATTTTTGAGTAATGGATTCCAGAGAATGCTTATTGTAATAGTTATAATAATTATTTACTACCAGAACTGCCTTTATTTCAGGATGTTCATCCATTTTTTTCCCAAGAACAGCACCTACATGAAGAGATATAAAAGTAATCTCATCTTTATTTAACTCATAACCAAAAGTAGTTTTAATTTCTTGTGCAATAAAAACGGCAATTTCGTAAATTAACGGATTCTGAATAAAAATCTCATCTGACAAGGGAGTCCGGATGGAAACATTATGCCTGCATCGAAATAGTGCATTGGAAAGATGGACAGTGAAAAAATTAATAAAATCTGTGTCATATAAATCAATATAGTAAATGATTTTTACCTGTTTTATAATTTCATTGACAAACTGAATAAGTGCGCTGTCCACAATCCGGGGCAGGTCAATGACATTATTGATGTTGATTGCACTTGTTTTTGTCATGATAATGAATGCCAGCTGCTGCAGTTCATTTTCGTTAAACTGTATGGGGCATAAGCGCGAGATCTGGTCAAAGATCCGGCTGGCGGCACGATATTCGGCAGTGTGAATTGTCACGCTGTCGTAAAGTGGCTTTTCCAATAGACATTCCCTGATTTTGATGCGGGTCATATTGATAATGACATGAATAATAATGCTTTTGAAAGCGTAATCGGAGGCATAAAGGTTTTCGGCCTGCAAGGCCTCATGGACAATTGCCCGCAAAGAATCTGGAGAAATATTCAAAAACTTACAGAATGACTCTAAAGTCAGATCTATGGTAGAATCCAGATTCGAGGTAAGATAATGGGAAAAGAGAGCTCGTTTATGATGTTCTTCACCGACAATATCGATTGTTCCGTTTTGGCGGTGAATATTCAGATTGAAAAGGGCGAGTTTCTTTTTTACCCGGATCATATCTTTTTCAATGGTGGAATAGCTGATGTAAATAGAGTCAGCCAGATCGTATAAATCAAGGCCGGATTTGGCCAGTATCAGCTTTTCAATAATGTAATTAATACGCTCCTCCGGAGTGGCGAATGCAAATAAAGCCTGCGATTTGCTGCCAGGGCTGTCAGGCTCATCGTTCTTTATTCCGATCCAGAGATAGCCGTTTTCATTTGCGGTAATTTGTTCACCGGCGTTTCTGAGTTCCTTGATATAGTTACGGACGGAACGGTCGGAAACAGAAAGCAAAGAGCTCAATTGCCGTGACGAAAGCGGTGTATCTGATTGTTTTAAAACTGTAAGCAGCTTTTGAAGGTTATTCATTATTATAATCTGCCTTTCTGTGAAAGGTGCCAATATATTATAAAACCAGCAGTTTTTTGTATTTTATAAATTTAATCTTATTTATTATAATATAAGAGATTATCTATATCAATCCATTCCTTTCCTAGTGGGTAGGAAGCTCGGAGGATAGATATAAGTTTGAAAATAATGGATAATGAATTCATCAAAAATATAACAGAGGAAGGGGATAATGTAATGAGGATTTTATTTATTTGTGGAAACGGCGTATCCAGCGGAATGATTGCATCGCGGACAGGAAAAGCAGGAAAAGCCCAGGGGTATGATGTAGACACGGAAGCCTACAGTTATACAGAACTGCCGGAGGTCATTGATGACTTTGATGTGGTACTGGCAGCGCCTCAGATGAAATGTAATGAGGAGATGATTCGTGAAACCTGTGAGGAACATGGGAAAAAATATGCGATCATTGACAATTATGCATTTTCCACACTGGATGGAACAAAATGTTTCGAGCTTGCGAAAAATCTGATTTGAGAAGGAGGAGTACATATGAAATTTTATATGAAATTACAGGATTGGCTGGCAGGTCCATTTTCACAGAAAATGCAGAAGTTTATGCAGAACCCGTATATGCATGCGCTTCAGGTGTGTTTTACGATAATTCTGCCTATGATTATGGTTGGTTCATTGGCAAGTCTGGTTAATACGTTTCGGAACTTTGCTCCATGGCTTCCGGATCTGAGCCTGATCAATTCTTTTTCCTTTGGGCTGATTTCCATTTTTATGGCGTTTTTGATTCCTTACACGATTATGGAAAGCAAGAAGCTCCAGAAGCAAAAAATGATAACGGGATTTGCGTCTGTATCTGCATTGATTGCACTGGCAAATCCTCAGTATGTGGATGGAAATCTCGTAATAAACTCCGGCTATGTTGGGACGGGAGGCATGACAGTAGCAATGGTCATGGGGCTGGTGATTGGCTGGCTGTTTTCTGCTTACTTTAAACATGGTCTGTTTAAGAAGGACAGTTCTCTTCCGTCGGTAGTGGTTGTATGGTTTGAGTCTATCCTGATCATTTTTGTTTTGATTTTAGTATGTATCATCATTGGACAGAACGTGGATTTATTTTCACTGTTGGAAAAAGTGTTCAGTCCGCTTGCGGCAATCGGAAATACTTATCTGGGATTCCTGCTTTTCTATATGATTATGGCATTGTGTTATTGCTGTGGACTCTCGGCGTGGACGGTTTGGCCCATCGTATGTGCGTTGTATCTGACTAATATTGCAGCAAATGCGGCTGCTGTGGCAGCAGGCCAGGCTCCGATCTATATTGCTACCGATGAATTGGTTTTCATGGGCTGGTGTTGTCTGGGAGGATTGGGATGTACACTTCCACTGAACATTTTGATGATCCGTTCCAGGTCAAAGAAAATTAGTACCATTGGAAAAGCGGCGATTGCTTCTTCTATTTTTAATATCAACGAGCCGGTTATGTATGGTCTGCCGGTTGTTTTAAATCCGGTTATGATGCTTGGATATATGACAGTATCCTTTGTTGTTCCTACGATTACCTATATTGTATTTAAACTGGGACTGGTGTCTATTCCGGCAGTTGCCATGATGATGAACTTCCTGCCACAGCCTATTTCCACCTTTATGGTAAACAGCGATTTTCGTGGTATTATTCTTTGGGCGGTATTATTTGTACTGACTTATTTGATATATCTTCCGTTTTTCAAAGTTTATGAAAAACAGGAACTGGAGAGTGAACAGGAAGTAAATACTTTAAGAAAAGAGGAGACAAATGGATAACGAAAAATTAGTTCAGGTAGCGATGAACGTCATTATGCATGCAGGAGATGCCCGGGATTATATTAGGAAAGCAGGAACCAAATTATCGGCTCTGGATTTGGACGGAGTGGAGGAGCTTCTAAAGAAAGCTTCTGCGGAATTGGTAGAGGCGCATAAGGCGCAGACATCTGTCCTCCAGAATGAAGCAGAGGGAGACAGCGTTCCTATGACAGTGTTATTTTCCCATGCACAGGATACACTGATGACGGTTGAAAGCGAACAGTATATGATTTCTATTCTGTATCAGTGCCTGAAAAATATGAAAAAGGGGGAAAAGTAACATGGGAGAGAAAAGTTTCAAAAAGGGTTTCCTTTGGGGAGGAGCGACGGCAGCCAATCAGATCGAGGGCGCCTATAATGAAGGCGGCAGAGGGCTTGCAAATACCGATTTCCTGAAATATGTAGCACCAAATGAGCGGCGGGCGGATGAGGCTACCTTCGAGCAGACCTACGCATCCCTGCAAGAGGCAAAAGCGCATGAAGATACCTATATATTTCCGAAAAGATGGGGAAATGATTTTTACCATCATTATAAAGAAGATATTGCATTGATGGCGGAAATGGGATTTTCAGTGTTTCGTATGTCCATATCGTGGTCACGGATTTTCCCGACGGGATTTGAAGAAAAACCTAACGAAGAGGGACTGGCATTCTATGACAAGGTTTTTGATGAGTGTCACAAATATGGTATTGAGCCGTTGGTTACTATGTTACATTACGATTTCCCACTGGCAGTCTGTGAAAAACTGAATGGCTTTGAGTCAAGAGAAACGATTACACTGTTTGAAAAATATGTCCGGACTATCGTAGAAAGATATCATAAAAAAGTAAAATACTGGTTGACGTTTAATGAAATCAATATGAGTCTTCAGAGCCTTTCTACCTGTTCGGGAGCTATGCGTGATCATTCGTTAAAGGGATTAGACGAAGAACAGCTTACGTTTGAGGTTGTACATAATATGCTTCTGGCCAGTGCGAAAGCAGTGATTCTTGTACATGAGATTGCGCCTGAAGCTCTTGCGGGAAATATGGTATGGAAGCATGTGTACTATCCGAAAACTGTGAGACCGGAAGATACTCTGCAGCAGATATTTGATATGAACCTCAACTATTATTTCTATGATATTCAATGCAAGGGTGTGGTTCCGTATTATCTGGATCGGTATTTCGAGCAGAAAAACATAAAAAGAAACTACTCGCCGGAAGATATTGAAACATTGAAGAAAGGAAAAGCGGATTTCCTGTCATTCAGTTATTATATGTCCAATATTTCTGAGTATCAGGGCGAACCTATGAAGTTTACGGGGCTGCTTCCTGATCAGAGCCGGAATAATCCTTATCTGAAGATGACAGACTGGGGCTGGTCCATTGATCCGGTTGGATTGAGAATAGCATTAAATCAGCTTTATACACGCTATGGACTTCCGATATTTATAGCTGAGTTTGGAATCGGTATGTATGAAAGTATGGACAGCAATCATCAGATTCACGATCACGGACGTATCGAATTTGTAGAGGCGCATTTAAAGCAGATAAAAGAAGCCATAAAGGATGGTGTGGATGTATTTGGTGTTACTTATTGGGGATGGATTGATCTCGTAAGTTCCACAACTTCTGAGATGACAAAACGATATGGATTTGTATATGTAGATGCGGACGACTATGGAAAAGGTACTTATAATCGTTACAAGAAGGATAGCTTCTATTGGTATAAGCATGTGATTGAAACAAATGGAAGTGAGATTTAAAATAATTTACGAATACGAAAAAAACGCTTAGGATTCACAGCCTAAGCGTTTTTTTCGTATTCGTAATAAAGATAAATATAGTAAAATGATATACAGTCCCGCTTTCAAAAGAATAAAAAAATTGTAAGATCTAACAAAGATTTCCAATACCATAATTATTGATAAAATTTTTCAATAATGTTATTGACAACTAACTAATGTTAGACTATACTAACCAATGCAATAGAAGTGAAAATGATTATCAACAACAAGAACGAAGGAAGAGGATGAAATGATGCCGTTATCTATGATAAAAGAGGGAGAGCCGAATATCATCAAAAAAGTCGGCGGTAAGGAAGAAACCAGAAAGTTTTTGGAGAATCTCGGGTTCGTGACCGGTGGTACGGTGACAGTCATTTCCCAGACAGGCGGCAACATGATCGTCAATGTCAAGGATTCCAGGGTTGCCATTGGAAAAGATATGGCGAACAAGATTATGGTATAGACATAGGCAATGCTATGATGAACTATACAGAGAAGGAGCAGAGTATGAAGACATTAAAGGAAGTTGCCTGCGGGCAGACTGTCAAGGTGAAGAAGCTGACAGGAGAGGGTCCGGTCAAGAGACGTATCATGGATATGGGTATCACTAAGGGTGTGGATATCTATGTGAGAAAGGTTGCACCGCTTGGAGATCCGGTAGAGGTCACGGTCAGAGGATATGAGTTGTCCCTGCGTAAGGCTGATGCGGAAATGATCGAAGTCGAGTAATTTTTTTTGATAATAGGTTAGCACGGACTAATCAAAATCGGAGAAAATGATAAAAGAAAGATAACGCAGACAAATCGCTGCGGGAAAAGAGGAGCAGAAAATGGCAGTTAAAATTGCATTAGCAGGTAACCCGAACTGCGGTAAGACAACACTGTTTAACGCGCTTACGGGTTCCAACCAGTTCGTAGGTAACTGGCCGGGTGTTACAGTCGAGAAGAAGGAAGGTAAACTGAAGGGACATAAGGATGTCACCATCATGGACCTGCCGGGTATCTATTCCTTATCTCCGTATACACTGGAGGAAGTGGTAGCAAGAAATTACCTGATCGGTGAGCGCCCGGATGCGATCATCAATATCGTGGATGGCACGAACATCGAGCGTAACCTTTACCTCTCCACACAGATCATGGAGCTTGGTATTCCGGTTATCATGGCTGTCAACATGGTTGATATCTTAGAGAAGACCGGTGAGAAGGTACATATCGACAAGCTCAGCCAGAAGCTTGGATGTGAGGTTGTTGAGATCTCCGCATTGAAGGGAACCGGCATTACGAAGGCCGCAGAAAAGGCAGTGGCACTTGCACAGCAGAAGGGTGTGGTAACTCCGGTACATGAATTCTCGAAAGAAGTTGAAGATGTGATCCATGAAGTGGAAGCAAAGCTTGGATCAAGTGTAGATGAGGCGCAGAAGAGATTCTTCGCTATCAAGCTCTTAGAGCGCGATGACAAGATCGGCGAGCAGATGAAGAGCATTCCGGATGTGTCTTACGAGATCAAGAAGCTGGAGGATGCATTTGATGATGATACCGAGAGTATCATTACCAATGAGCGTTATGTATATATTTCTTCCATCATCGGCGAGTGCGTGACAAAGCCGAAGAACAGCCAGAAGCTGTCCACATCGGATAAGATCGACCGTGTAGTAACCAATCGCTGGGCTGCAATCCCGATCTTCGCCGTAGTCATGTTCTTAGTTTACTATGTATCTGTTACTACAGTCGGAGCCATCCTGACCGACTGGACCAACGATACCCTGTTCGGCGAGTGGATCATTCCGGGCGCACAGTCACTGCTTGAGAATGCAGGTTGTGCAGCATGGCTGACAGGTCTTATCGTAGACGGTATTATCTCCGGTGTCGGCGCCGTACTTGGTTTCGTACCGCAGATGCTTGTGCTTTTCTTATTCCTGGCATTCTTAGAGTCCTGCGGATATATGGCACGTGTTGCATTTATCATGGACCGTATCTTCCGTAAGTTCGGTCTCTCCGGTAAATCTTTCATCCCGATGTTAATCGGCAGCGGATGTGGCGTACCGGGTGTCATGGCTTCCAGAACGATTGAGAATGACCGTGACCGTAAGATGACAGTTATGACAACCACCTTTATTCCGTGTGGTGCAAAGCTTCCGATTATTGCATTGATTGCAGGTGCATTCTTCGACAATGCAGGATGGGTTGCATGGAGCGCATATTTTGTAGGAGTTGCAGCAATCGTATGCTCCGGTATCATTTTAAAGAAGACAAAGATGTTCGCTGGTGATCCGGCACCGTTCGTTATGGAGCTTCCGGCATACCACTGGCCGACCGTCGGCAACGTTCTCCGCAGCATGTGGGAGCGTGGATGGTCCTTTATCAAGAAGGCAGGTACCATCATCACATTATCTACCATCATCCTGTGGTTCTTAATGAACTTCGGATGGGCAGACGGATCTTTCGGAATGCTTGATTTCGGTGATCTGGAAGGTGCGGCACTTGAGGCAGCACAGGCTGAGTGTATTCTTGCAAAGATCGGTTCCGCAATCGCATGGATCTTCACACCGCTTGGATGGACACAGGGCGGCAACGGCTGGAAGATGGCAGTTGCAGCAGTCAGCGGTCTGATCGCAAAAGAGAACGTCGTTGCAACATTCGGTATGCTGTTCGGTTTTGCGGAAGTAGCAGAAGATGGTGCAGAGTTCTGGGGCAACCTGGCAAGCGTTATGACACCAATCGCAGCATACGGCTATCTGGTATTTAACCTCTTATGCGCACCGTGCTTCGCAGCTATGGGAGCAATCAAGAGAGAGATGAACAATACAAAGTGGTTCTGGTTCGCAATCGGATATCAGTGTGGTCTGGCTTACATTGTTTCCATGTGCATCTATCAGATCGGTACACTGATCACAACCGGACATTTTGGATTCGGTACAGTCGTAGCATTCCTTTGTGTGATCGGATTCATTTATCTGCTGTTCCGTCCGTACAAGGAGAGCGGGACTTTGAACGTAAACGTAAAGAGTGCTGTAAAGGCAAAGTAATTCGGCAGAAAGCGGGGGATCGATATGGGAACATTTGTTGTAGGAGCAATTTTGGTAATCGTTGTGTGCCTGATCGTGCGCAGCATGATTCATGACAAAAAGAACGGAAAATCCCTGCAGTGCGGCGGCGATTGTAAAAACTGCGGAGGACATTGTTCTTAAGTGGAACAGGACAGAAGATATCTGAGAACCCAGATGCAGAAGGAAAATATCATACAGAAGTTAAAAGAGCGCGGCTGCCGCATCACCAAACAGCGCCTGATGCTTCTGGATATTATACTGGAGGAGGATTGCTCCTGTTGTAAGGAAATCTACTACAAGGCATCCAGATTGGATGACAGGATCGGTACGGCGACCGTCTACCGCATGGTGAATACGCTAGAGGAGATCGGAGCCATCAGCAGAAAGAATATGTACCGCATTACCTGCGATCAGGACTGCGAGATGGAAAATGCATGTACGATCGAATTTGACGACAACACGATTGTGGAGCTCTCCAGCAGCAAGTGGAATCAGATCATCCAGTCAGGACTTCTGGCATGTGGCTATCTGAATGGACATCATGTGAGAAGTATCATGGCGAAGTCATATGAATAATGCGGAGTCATCCGCCAAGATAGATCCCGGGGCATACAACAGTGTGTTCCGGGATCTTTTCTTTTAAAGAAAACGTTTATGGGAAAGCCTGGAGGAGGCAGGCGCGGGTCTACAGAGGAGAAATAGATGCGTGAGACCCGAAAACCGATTGATAAGAGGGAAAAAAGGGATAAATCTATGATTTTTGGGCACTGGAAGAAAAAAATGCGTCGTGAGACCCGGAAATTGTAAAATTTCGGGTCTCACGACGTATTTTATCGGCTGTAGACCCGGGAATGTTCTTGCAGGTAGAGAAAATGATCAAAATATTTCGGAAAACGGGTCTCACGGCGTATTTTACCGGCTGTAGACCCGAAAACTCAGAGTTATAGATCATCTGTAAATAAATGCAGCGGGATACATAAAGCTGTATGGATCTGCAGGAAGATGATGGGATGCAGAAAGACATTATTAGAAAGACATTATAATAAGAAAATAAGTCACATAGTTTACGATGGGGGGGGAAAACATGCTACAATGAAAAAAGAATAAATATGTACGAACATGCAAAGGAGAAAAGGTTATGAAGAGAATATGGCGTATGGCAGGAGTAGTCACGGTATGCATGGCGCTTGGTTTTGCAACGCTGGGCGCTGACATTCAGACCGCATACGCACAGGAGGAAGTGCGTGGCGCAGGGGCACAGACGGCAGATGGATGGTCCTATGAGACAAAAAGTGATGGAACACTTACCATTACCGGCTACTCCGGAACGGAAAAGAAGGTAACGGTACCGGCGACGATTGATGGGAAGAGCGTTTCCGGTATTGGCAGTTCAGCATTTTATAATAACAAAGTGTTGGAGGAAGTGACGGTAAGCGAAGGTATCCAGTCGATTGGTCAGCAGGCATTTAGTATGTCGACGCTGAAGAAACTCTGGCTGCCGGCATCTCTTAATGTATTTAAAGACGGTGAAGACGTATGCGAAATGGAGGGGATTTATGTTGACAGTGCCAACCAGTCCTATAAGGATGTGGATGGCGTACTGTATAATAAAAATATGACGACTCTGGTAAAATATCCGTCAAAAAAGACAGCATCGACATTTACGGTTCCGAATGGAGTGACCAAATTGGAAGACTGTTCCATGGACAGCAATACGTCGCTTCAGAAGGTTGTACTTCCAGACTCGTTAAAAGAGGTTGGTTACTGGTCATTCATGAATTGTTCCAATTTAAGTGATATAACACTTCCGGAACAGTGCAAGTCTGTAGGACAATATGCTTTTTCTGGTACAGCACTGACATCTTTTTATATTCCGGCAGCTCTTGAGACACTGATGTCCGGAACATTTTTAAATACGGATATCAGCAGCATAACAGTTTCACCACAGAATACGACTTTTTACATTGATGGAAAAGGCGGACTCTATAAGCATAATCAGTCCGTATTTTACCCGGCAAATGGGAATCAAATTCATCGGGGATGTGAGACTCTGCTGTATTATTATGGAGAGGATGCAGAGTACACCATTTTAGACGGAACCATAACGATAGAGACGTATGCTATTGAGTTAAAAAATAATTTGAAAAAACTTGTAATGCCGGACAGCGTTCAGACGCTGGAATCAAGCTGGATTCAGGCCTGCTGTAATCTGGAAGAGGTATATTTGTCCCCGTCATTATCTATTGTGGACAATAGTTCTTATACAGAAACACGGGCAAAAAAGGTATATGGATATGAGACAACGGAGAACCATGCGGTAGCGGATAAGCTGCTCTCAAATGGTGCGAGCGGAACATTTGTGAGCCTCGGTACTCCATATACGGTTACGTATTATGGACCCGGTGCAAATTCCAGTTATAAGACTTATACGATGGGAACTCTGCGGAGACCGGTCTGGAAAGAGCCGGGAGATAATTGCGGCTACCGGTATTATTACACGGATGGCACCGGCAGCCGGAAGGAGATTACAAGCTGGCCGATTACCATCTCACAGAACATGGAGATTACTGTAGAAAACGGTTCACAGAACCCGGATAGTGGCAACAACGGCGGAACGGATAGTGGCAACAACGGCGGAACGGATAGTGGCAATACCGGCGGCAATACAGGAAACGACAGCAACAATGGCGGAAACAGCGGCGACACGGGAACAGCGTTGACAGGAAAGCAGCATTTTGCATCGCTTTTATATGAGAATGCGCTTGGCAGAACGGCGTCACAGAGCGAACTGGACTACTGGGCACAGGAATTGACCAACGGCAGAACAGGAGCGGAAGTGGCATACGGATTTTTGTTCAGCGAGGAATTCCAGAACAAGAATTACAGCGATGCGGATTATGTGGAACATCTGTACTTGAGCCTGATGGGACGTGCGTCGGATGAGGGTGGAAAAGCGGACTGGGTGACACGCCTTGGCAACGGTGTATCCAGACTGTATGTGTTCCAGCAGTTCACGGATTCTGTAGAGTTTGGAAATCTCTGCAATACCTATGAGATTCAGAGAGGAACCGTCACCTTGACCGAGAGCCGGGATCAGAATTACAATGTGACACGCTTTGTGGCAAGAAATTACACCGAGTTTCTGGGACGTACCTATGATGTGGACGGCTTAAATGACTGGAGCGGACGCATCAACAGCGGATACGGAATGGAAAATGTGGCATACGGTTTTGTATTTTCACAGGAGTGCATCAACATGAACCTCTCGAACAGCGATTATGTCAAGATGCTCTACCGCGGTATTTTCGGACGTTCGTATGACGACGCCGGTCTGAATGACTGGGTGAACCAGCTGAACAACGGTAGCTCCAGAGAGACCGTATTCTGGGGCTTTGCAAACTCACAGGAATTTGCGAATATGGTTGCCAGCTACGGATTATAAATGGACAAACAGCATATAAAATGCTATAGTAGCAGTAAGAGAAGGAATCCGGCAGGATTCCTTCTGTAGTATACGGAGAAAGCGAGGATTGACAAACAATGCAGATTGGAATTACAGGAAAACAGACAATTACAGTGACAGAGGAAAAGACAGCACAGGCGATGGGAAGCGGTACGCTTCCGGTATTTGCAACACCTGCAATGATCGCCCTGATGGAGAATACGGCGTCAAAGAGTGTTGAGGCCAAGCTGGACGAGGGCGCCGGTACGGTCGGAACGTTAATCAATGTGAAGCATGTGGCAGCCACACCGGTCGGCATGGAGGTGACCTGCGAGACAAAGCTGATTGAGGTGGACAGAAAGCGCCTTGTATTTGAGGTAAAGGCATACGATGCAGCCGGCGTAATCGGCGAGGGAACGCACGAGAGATTTATCATCGACAATGAGCGTTTTCTGGCGAAGGCAGAAGCTAAGAAGAATTAGTAAATGAGAATAGTTTTCAATAAGCGGTATTGCTATAGAAGACGGATTGTGCTATAGTAAATGCAGTTAGATAAAACTAACTAGCCAACCACATACAAAGCATACACATTGCTAAGGAGGCTGTATGGCAGACGAATCGAGGTCGTTTGCCGACAGCCTTCTTTTATTTGATCTTTTTCCAGAAGTTGTAAAAATGATGCTTGACAAAGTGTATGGCAGAGCATATTATAAACATATAAACAGTTGTTCATATGTTTGAAGAAAAGAGGGTGAGAAGTTGTCTGAAGCAGAACTGGAATGTTGCGAGGGTGTGGAGATCCATCAGGATCGTCTGAAGATCGTGAGCGATCAGATGCCGGAGGAAGAGGAATTATACGATCTGGCAGAACTGTTCAAGGTTTTTGGGGATTCTACAAGAATAAGAATTCTATTCGTGCTGTTTGAAGCGGAGGTGTGTGTGTGCGATCTGGCAGAAGCACTGCACATGACGCAGCCGGCCATCTCACATCAGCTTAAGATTTTAAAGCAGGCGAAGCTGGTGCGCAGCAGAAGAGAAGGAAAGTCCGTGTTCTATTCACTGGCGGACGGGCATGTGAGGACGATCATCGCCCAGGGCAGAGAGCATATCGAGGAGTAGCGAACGGTATGTGATGCAAAGAACAGGATATGTACAACAGGAAAACATATTAGGGATAAGAAAGAAAAAGAAAGGAAGTATAAGGTTATGAAGAAAAAATTCAAATTAGAGGATCTGGATTGTGCAAACTGCGCGGCAAAAATGGAAGAGGCGATCAAGAAGATTCCGGGCGTCAATGATGCAAATGTCAGCTTCATGACACAGAAGATGACGGTAGATGCAGAGGATGACAAGTTCGACGACATCATGAAAGAAGTCGTTTCTGTCTGCGCAAAGGTAGAGCCGGACTGCAAGATCTTAATGTAATAACATGGGCGTGTGCCCGGCAGAAAACGAAAGACAATTCCATGAAAGCCTGTGTGCCGGAGGGTGCGCAGGCTTAGAAAAAGAGATACATATGAACGAATGTTTATGCGTTTATGAAAATGAAAAGCGAGGTGTGTGGTATGACGAAGAAACAGAAACGGATGCTGGTTCGGATCATCATATCCTTTGTCCTGTTCGCAGCCCTGATGGTGGCGGAGCATACGGGGGCATTGGAAGGAATCAATACATGGATATTATTTGTCATCTATCTGGTGCCTTACCTGGTCATCGGATATGACATTGTATATAAAGCGGTGAGAAATATCAGCCACGGACAGGTGTTTGATGAAAACTTCCTGATGATGGTGGCGACGTTTGGCGCATTTGGCGTGAAGGAATACTCGGAAGCGGTTGCCGTTATGCTGTTTTACCAGGTTGGTGAGCTGTTCCAGGGCTATGCGGTCGGCAAGTCCAGACAGTCGATCTCGGCGATGATGGATATCTGCCCGGAGTATGCCAATATCGAGGTGGACGGAAAACTGACGCAGGTCGATCCGGATGATGTGGAAGTCGGCAGCGTGATCGTGGTAAAACCGGGCGAGCGTATTCCGCTGGACGGCATTGTGCTGGAAGGGGAGTCCTTCATTGATACAGCGGCGCTGACCGGAGAATCGGTTCCGCGCAAGGCTGCAGCCGGAGATGAGATCATCAGCGGCTGTGTCAACGGAAGCGGTACGCTGAAAGTACAGACGACCAAGGAGTTCGATGACTCCACCGTTGCAAAGATTCTGGAACTTGTGGAAAACGCGAGCAGCAAAAAAGCGCGCGTGGAAAACTTTATCACGCGTTTTGCAAAATACTATACGCCGGTTGTCACAATCGGTGCGGTAATTCTGGCAATTCTGCCGCCGCTCATTCTCGGCGGAGGATGGAGCGACTGGATTCAGAGAGCCTGCATTTTCCTTGTTATCTCCTGCCCGTGTGCGCTTGTGATCTCTGTGCCGCTGGGATTCTTTGGCGGAATCGGCGCGGCGTCGAAGGTGGGCGTACTTGTAAAGGGAAGCAATTATCTCGAAGCTGTAGCTGAAATGACAACGATTGTCTTTGACAAGACGGGTACGCTGACGAAGGGCGAATTCAAGGTTTCTGAGATTCTGCCGGCTGAGGGAAGCAAAGAGGAACTGTTAGAGATTGCGGCGCTCGGCGAGGGGTACTCGAATCATCCGATTGCGGCATCCATCCGGGAAGCCTATGGAAAAGAACTTGACATGAACCGTATCACAGACGCCGAGGAAGTGGCTGGACACGGAATCAGTGTCAGAATCGACGGAAGAAATGTGCTCATCGGCAATGAGAAGCTGATGAAAGAAAAAGCAATTTTCTATGAGCCGTGCAAGAGCATCGGAACCGTAGTCTATGTGGCAAGAGAAGGAAAATTCCTCGGAAGCATTGTGATTGCCGATACGGTAAAGGACGGAGCAAAAGAGGCGATCGCCTCCATGAAGAAGGTGGGCGTGAAGAAGTGTGTTATGCTGACCGGCGATAGAAAAGAAGCGGCAGAGGGAATCGCGGCAGAGCTCGGCATCGACGAGGTGCATGCAGAACTGCTCCCGCAGGACAAAGTGTCGCAGGTGGAGCGCCTGTTAAAAGAAGAGAACGGGAAAGAGAAGCTGGCATTTGTCGGCGACGGTATCAACGATGCGCCGGTGCTCACCAGAGCGGATATCGGCATTGCAATGGGAAGTATGGGCTCTGACGCGGCGATTGAGGCGGCAGATGTGGTCCTGATGGACGACGACATCAGAAAGATTGCGTCGATCGTGCGGATCTCCAGAAAGACACTCGGCATTGTAAAGCAGAACATCGTCTTTGCACTGGCGGTCAAAGCGATCGTGCTGGTTCTCGGTGCGTTTGGCATGGCGAACATGTGGGAGGCAGTATTTGCAGATGTCGGAGTATCTGTCATTGCGATCTTAAATTCCATGCGCGCACTAAAGACGGAGTAGAAATAAAAATTATAGAACCTATGAACGAAAAAGAGGGACTGTCGCTTGAAGCGGATGGTCCCTTTTGTCGTGAGAAGTAATATATAAGAAAGACATCCTCTTCGATTTCTGATGGAATGCATCTGGAAATTCGGTTCAAAAAATGTGGAATTTCTAACCAGCCGAATGTTTGCATCTTCGATGATCCGTGTCT
>ERZ1106915.215-NODE-215-length-93663-cov-18.171513_pt1 | contig 93663 bp, 83 predicted proteins | sample MGYA00403653_ERZ1106915 | MGnify/ENA primary metagenome ERZ1106915 (study PRJEB35170, sample SAMEA104062404) | human gut metagenome | biome: human gut; feature: human-associated habitat; material: faeces | place: Denmark | collected 2012-06-06 ...
AGTTCCAGTACTTCTCCATAAAGTGCCGAACGTTCATAACTTCGCAGCCATTTCGGGTCCATATTGGCAAACAGACTTCCAAAAGATTTTCCAAGCAGCTGATCCAGTGAAAGCTTTTCTAATTTGGCGAGTTCCTGATTTGCGTAACGGAAAATCCAGTCTACCGCATGGCTTTCTTCATTAAATACCATTTCTATGTCCGTAAATGCAATGGGCAGATATTCAAAAGAACTATAATGACGGCAATATTCTTCTTTCGTAGCAGGAATACCTTTTTTTCCCAAAGCATTAATCATTTTTTTCTGCTTTTCCTGAATCTCAGTCACTATTTGTTTTTTCTTGCGAACAGTATATGGCAATTCTTCTCCATTGCTGAGATTTACCATATCTGTCACTTCGTGAATAGCTTTTACTGATACAATACAGCCTCTATGTACTTTTACAAAATCTTCCTTCAATAGTCCTTCCAGATTTTTCAACGCAATACGCGTCTGGTATACTTTTCCTCCGACAATATGAATCTCCGCAATTTTTCCGTTCATTATAATATAAAGAATCACATCCGAATTCAAAGTTATATTTTTTCTATCTGAAATTATATTAATAATTCCCATTTTTGTTATCCTCACATCCAGTTTTGGTATTTGGTTTTTCGAAATTCAAAATCAGGCAAGTCAATATAGCGGTTACTTAGTATTCACTGTACTAGTTTTACAACACTTATTATATCATTTTCCTCTGATAATAGTTGTAATAATTTTGCATTTTTCATATTTCAGGGAGACTTTGCGCTGTACATAATGCTCCCCACCCAACCATATCATCCGGATATCTTTCAATTCCCGGCAATGGTCTGGCGCCACGACGGAGATAGGCTTTTAGTTTTTCTCCATAGAGGTAGGGATCATTGCCGCGGATAATTCCCCATTCCATCAATAAAGCTGCAGCTCCGGTTACGAATGGGGTGGAAAAGGAAGTACCGGAAAAGCGTGCGTAGCCTCCGCCTGCTCTGGGGGCAAGAATGTCAACACCTGGAGCAGTCAGATCCGGTTTTGGGTAGGGAAGGTTACAGCTGCCACGGCCGGAGAAGTCCGCATAAGCATTTAATCGGGCATCATAGGCACCTACACTAATTACACGGCGGGCAGTGGCCGGAATGGTCAGGGTACCCTGGGCACGGGGCAAATAAAATGCAGTACCAGGATTTAATGTTTTTCCACCTGGCAGCCAAAGAAAATATTCCCCATTTTTAATATTTCCTGCCACAAGAATGATTTTCCAGACACCGCTGTCTATATAGCTGCCTTGTTGTATTCTCAATGGATCTGCCTCATCCTTCACAAGAAAATCCACATAAATTTCCTGAGTCACATGATAAGGCGCAGGTTTTCCATAATAGATGAGAAGCTCCGTATTTCCAAGGCTCCAACGCTGGGCACCTAATGCTTCCTTCAATGGTCCAACCCGTTCCCCGGAAGGATTTTCCAAATAAATTTCCATCTCATCTTCGTAATCTTTCCACAGCTGTATGTTCAGATTTGGCTCAAATGGACCTACTCCAAGCTCAATTTCCTGGATTTCCCCGGCAGAAAGTTTTCCACCGCAATGCAGTGCATCGCTTCCGTTATTCCCCATTCCTACACAAATTGCAAGCTTTCCCATGCTCGATACGCTATCCAGATAAGTTTCCAGCAGGGAATCTCCTCTGTGTGAGCCATAGTTATTTCCAAAACTTAAATTGATTACCATTGGTCGTCCCATAGCCAGTGCCTGTCGCACCAGATAGTCTACTCCCTGCATAAGCTCTGTAGTTCTTGGAAAAGAATCCTGTCTTGGAATTCCCATTTTCACAACCAGAAGGTCACTTTCATATGCCACGCCCCGGTTCACTGCGCCACGGGAAAAATCGCTGCCTGCAGCTACTCCAAGCACAGCTGTTCCATGACCGCTTCCATCTTCAGACGGAACAAGGCGCCTCCCCTCTTGTACAGAAAGGGACAGCGCCTCATTGATTTCCTCATTCGTATATTCAGTTCCTGTTGCATATCCCTTCGGCGGATTACCGGGAATGCCCTGATCCCACAAACGCAATATCCTGGACTTTCCATCTGCTGTGAGAAATGCCAGATGGCGGTAATCCACACCAGAATCCACAATTCCAACCAGCACGCCGCGCCCTGTCAGCTGTAGATTTCCCGGCTCATTGCGCTGTACCTGGGTAATACAGCTTGCCTCTTTTGAAAAAAAGTCTTCAAAATACAGACGGGTGGGCTTTTCTATAAATTCGATCTGGGGCCGCCTGGAATATTCGTCCAGCATACTTTCAGGAAGCGTCACAATAGCGTACCCGCCAAGGAGGGAGACCACGGAGATTTCGCTTCCGCCTGGCAACGCCTCACTATGCTTCACAATAATTTCCCACTTTCGTGTTTGTTTCTCATACCCTACATTCAGGTTCCGGGATTTCTCTCTTTCCTCTTCTGTAGCATCCAGCGCAAGGTTTAAAAGATTATCCAGCTTCTGATCTGGCATATTCCCTCCATTTTGCATCATATGCATGCTCATAGTGTATACTCATCTTTAATTTACGCCAATCCGCTTTAAATAATGCCTCAGCCTTCTTATTACATTTTTAAATACCAGTTATTTTTCCTCTGCTTTCACCTTTCCAAGCAAAAAAACCATTATCAGCAGCACCACTGGGAAAATCAGTCCTACGCCCATACCTATGCGGATATTATCTCCGGCATTCTGGGTGACACGGCCGACGATTCCAGGCCCTATGCTGCCTCCAAGATCTCCTGCCATGGCAAGAAGGGCGAACATGGCGGTTCCGCCTGCCGGAAATTTCTTAGAGGATATACTAATAGTACCCGGCCACATTATTCCAACGGAAAATCCACAGACAATACAGCCAATCAATCCGGCTGCCGGATTGGAGGACAGAGATGCAAGAAGATAGCAGAATACGCATAAAATTCCGGAGCCTGCCATAAATTTCATCAGATCCATTTTATCTCCGTATTTTCCAAAAATCACACGGCTGATTCCCATCGTAATGGCAAACATACAGGGACCAGCCAAGTCTCCGATGGTCTTAGACAGTCCAAGTGCCGCCTCTGCATAGGCAGATGCCCACTGGGACATGGACAGCTCTGATGCCCCGGAACACACCATCAGACACACAGCGATCCAGAACACAGGCTTACGAAACAGTTCCCCGATTTTCATTCCTTTCCCTTCGTCCACCAGATGCTTGATAGGACAAGTAGCAAAATTGTAAACATTAATGGTTGGAACGATTGCCCACAAAACTGCCAGCCACTTCCAGCTGTCCATTCCAAAAACTGCGAAAAACAGGGTGGAAACTGCAATGGTTCCCACAGACCCCCAGCAATAGAAGGAATGAAGAAGACTCATAGTTGCCTCTTTATTTTCGAAAGGACACGCTTCCATAATGGGACTGCAAAGCACTTCAATCAGTCCGCTTCCAACAGCATAAACAATAACACTGATGATAATTCCCATAAAAGGATCTGGCAAAAGCTCCGGAAGAAATGCCAGCCCAACCAGTCCTAAAGCGGAACTGATTTCAGAAGTCACAATGCACACACGATATCCGATTTTGTCTACAAACCGGGCACAAAACAAATCTATCAGCAGCTGGGTAAAGAAAAAACAGGTGGAAATCAATGCAATATTTCCAAGGGAAATATGATAATCTGTGTGAAATTTCAGAAACAGCAGCGGTGCAAAATTGGCTGCTATAGCCTGGGTAATAAAACCCAGATAACAGGCTCGTTTGGTTTTTTGGTAATTTGGCATGATTGGTTCTCCTTTTTTCTTCTTTGAAGAAGATTTTTGTCTTATTGGATTATATTATATTTGATTGTATTTTTCATTGGATTATTTTCGATTTTTATTGTATAATATCGTAAAACAAAGGATAAACCAGATATGAAAGAAACCAACGTATATACCAAAATTGTTACAGACGAAAATTTAATGGAGACCCAGTCTCACGGAAGCCAGGACTATCCCTTTCGCTACTATTATGAACATTTAGCCCAGTTTGATTTTAACTGTATAGACTGGCACTGGCATACGGAGCTGGAATTTGTATATGTTCAATCCGAAACCGTAACTGCCTGGATTGGGGAAAAGCAGCTGGAGTTGCCAACAGACAGCGGCATTTTTATTAACTCCAAATTCCTTCACCGTTTTTCCTCTCCTGAGGATGCTGTCATCCCAAACTTTCTCTGCATGCCCTCTTTCCTTGCAGCTACAGACAGCTATATCTACCAAAACTATGTGAAGCCTATCGTTTCATCAAATATTCCTTTTTGGACTTTTCGCAGGGAAATTTCCTGGCAATCCAGAATTCTGGATCTTATAAAGCAAATTATTTCTGCACAGGCTTCCGGTTCTTCCTGCCATCTTCTGACCTCAGCCCTTATGCAGCAGCTCTGGCTGGAAATATATGAACATACAGACCTTTCCACTACATCGGAAGTCACTGGGCAATTCTCTGTAAACCGTGCAAGGCTCCAGCTGATGATGCAGTTCATTCACGAAAATTACAGAAGAAATCTTTCCCTGGATGAGATCGCCGCACAGTCTATGATCAGTAAAAGCTCTGCCCTAAATCTTTTTCGGAGCTATCTTCACATCACGCCAGTTAATTATCTCATAAACTATCGGCTGAAACAGGCTGCCCTTCTGCTTTCCCATACAGAGAAAAAAGTCAGCACCATTTCAGCCGAAACTGGTTTTCACAATGTAGATTATTTTTGCAAAGCCTTCAAAAAGCACTATCAGGTGACCCCTAGGGAATATCGAGAAGAAAAGCGGGAACTTGTCAAAATGTCTTGCATCCTGAGTTTTTGAGCCAAACTTGTAAGTTTCCTGTCCTTAATCCATAACATCAAAACCAGGGCTGCTTGTACTCCTCCAATGGTGTTGTTATGCCATCACTGCCTCTGCGAAGCAGACCGGCAGGTGAAAATCAGGTTTCTCACTTTCAATGGGAGAGTAGCTTCCGAAATGCAGAATTTCCTCTGACTCTGAAATTTTATAGAAATTACAGTAAAAGCTTCTGCCCTTTTTTATTTCTTCAAAATCACAGATTTCTTTGAGATATTCTTCCGGGAAAAGTACCTCCAGATACCATTTATTCTCTTCTACAGCTGCCTTCACACCAGTCATGGCAAACTGCTCTTCGCTAATGGAGCATCTGCTTTTTCTCCCGCGTCCATAATTGGCAAGCATTGCACCGTTTGCATTGATCTCAAAATTTGTATACATACATTCATTTGAAAGTGCCTGGTTTTCCTCTGGGAAAGCAAGAAAAATTTCCATTGCACTATCTGTATAAACCGGATCATTGTGCCTGTAATACCGTCTGAGAGGATTTTTTTCTTCGCAAACCATTTTCACAAACAGTCCTTCCCCTTCCACATATCCCATCCATCCGTAGACAAGTGGGCTCTGTTTGCTGTTCCACATATATTGATTAATAAAGAACTTTTCACAATGTTCAATCTGCTCTTTTCGTTCTATTTTTTTCACATGATATTGTAATCCCATAACCATCCTCTTTTCTATATTTTTATTAAAGCCATTGCACTGTTATAAAACCTGTTTAAATATACTTCAGTATACCATATTTCTACTTCCATTTCCGCTGAAAAAGGAATTGTTTTAGATTATATTTCCAAAATATGCTCTATATCTTTTTTACATTTTTTGCTGCAGATATGTTATAATGGGGACGTTGATTGAATAAAACAGTTTTGAACATACTTATGAGGTAAAATACTTATGAAATACAGAGATGAATTTCGCATTGCTTCCACAGCCATTTTGCTTAGCGTGGCTATGTTTGGAATTTCCGTGGTAGTTCCAAAGGAGAGCCGGGTTCCTACAGCCAAGACTACTTTGGTAGAAGCACCTGAGACAGCTGCCGAAGCAGAAGCTGCTGCCGAACAAACAGAATTTCCTATTTATAACCAGGAAAGCAACTATGATACTTCTTATGACAACAGCCAGGATTACTATGAACCTGATACTTCCGGTGACAGCTCAGATCCTGCAAACAGCGGCGATTCTTCTGGCAGTGATCAGATCACTTATCCTTCTGAGGATACCGGTGATGACTCCGGAGATACTTCCGGAGGGGATGCTTCCGGAGGGGATACTTCCGGAGGAGATGCTCCTGCGATTCCGGATTACACAGAGACTCCCGGCGATGGCTATGAGCCAAGTGAAGATAACAACTGGGATTATGTAGCTCCTGGTGCTGACTCCGGAGCAGATGGTTCTGACGGTTCAGACAGCGCCCAGCCGGATATGGAGGTTTATGAATAGCGTCGTTTCAATTGCATAATAAGAAAACAAAATCCCCGTGGATTCATTTCACGAAGCATTCCAATTATGTTCAGCTTCTGAAAATTCCCGGGGATTTTGTAATTTACAATCTAATGCTAAGATCCAACGCTTTTGACCCTGATATCATCATTTTATTTGATTCAAAAATGCAAATGGCTCCTTATCTTCCAGAAAATGCATCAGCATATAGGCAGTCATGATTGCCACATTCTCCTCCTGTAAAATACGCTTCACTTCTTCTTTATCCGCAAGAACAACTTCAATCTCCTCTGTAGCCTCCTGAGCCTTGGAGCTGATCTGACCGCTGGCATATCCGTACACAGTCGCACAGGATTCATCTGTCATCCCTACCGTGGTAAAATAAGGCTTCTGATAGGCCTCTGCTACCGGAATCGGTTCCAGCTTTAAGCCTGTTTCCTCGTACATCTCACGGACTGCACCCTCATGATAATTTTCATCTGGTTCTACCAGTCCTGCCGGAAATTCATAAATATAATCTCCCAGCGTGTAGCGATACTGCCGAATCAATACCACCTTGTCGTGGTTTTCTCCGTAAATACTGTAAATAATTACGCCATCTGGTTTGTTTTTGCGGGTTACAAGCTTCAGGCTCTCCACATCTCTGGCACGGGATGCCACGAAGTAATTCACAGGTGTGTTATGTACACTGGTTGCCTTTACATTATAAAGGTTTACATAACGGTTATCTGTCTGCTTGGTAATGCTGTTGATTTTTCCCATAGGAACCTCTTTTCATCAGTCACCGCGAAGGATTACACGAATTCTTTTATAAATAAAGAATACGATCACTGAGGTTAATGTGTATTTAAATAAGTTAAATGGCACAAGAATCATAATTGCAAAGGTAAGAAGGTTCGTAACACCACTGTGTACTGCTGCGCCCATCTCGATAAATGCCTGAACCGGCATTCCAAATGCCTTTCCGTATGCCGGAAGAAGAACAAATGCATTTATAAAGCATGCAAGGATAGTGGTAAGAATTACACCAACTGCCATTCCGGCAACTGCATGTGTTCTTGTTTTCTTATGCTGGTAGCGGTAGATCAGGCCTGCCGGAATTACATAAGAGCAGCCAAAGATGAAGTTCGCCACATCTCCAACACCTGCTGTCATAGTTCCTTTGGTTACCAGATGAACCAGAATCTTCACCAGCTCGATCAGCATGCCCGCTACAGGTCCCATTGCAAAGGAACCGATCAGTGCCGGAATTTCGGAAAAATCCAGCTGGTAAAAGGATGGAGCAAGAAAAGGAAGCGGCACCTCAAAATTCATAAGTACGCCGGCCACAGCACCTAACATTGCTACCTGGGCAATGGTTCTGGTTCGGCTTCGTTCCATTACATTTCCATTTCTGATTACTTGTTCGCTCATACTCGTCACTCCTTAAATTATAATATTTAAAGAAAATTTCTGCAAGTATGCGAATAGAAAATCTTAGGATCTTTTCCAGCACTGCAGCAAGCAGCTATTTCCATCCACACAAAAAGCCCCGGAATTTCTTCCGGGGCAATGAGTACGTACAAATAAATATCAACTTATCTGATCATTCTGCGCGTTCTTCTCTCATCCAGACTTTACTGTCGGTTTTGGAATTTCACCAAATCAGCCGCCTAAGCGGGTCGCGGACTATACCGCCGGTAGGGAATTTCGATATTCAAGTTCTCGATCACCCTGCCCCGAAGAAATTTTCTTTATTCATGTGGATTATACAATAGAAAAACAATAATTTCAAGAAGAAGTAAAAATATTTTTTTATTCTTCCGTTCTTTTCTCCACCACATGCACATCCATCTGGGGATAAGGAATTCCAATTTCGTTAGCATCGAATGCTATTTTTATTTTTTCATTCAGGCGCCATTTGATGTTCCAGTATTTCTCTGTAGGGACCCAGACCCTAAGCCCCAGGACCACTGCGCTGTCTCCCAGTTCATCTACAAACACCTGCATCTCCTTATCTGACTTTGTGCCGGGATCCTCCTGCAAAATGTGATAAAGAAGCTTTTTGGCTTTTTTAATATCGGAATCATAGGAAATCCCTACTTTAATTTCCAACTTACGCAAAGCCTGGGCAGTTACATTAATGATAGTACTGTTGGACAGCCTGCCATTTGGAATGATCACATGCTTATTATCTACTGTTGTAAGGGTTGTATAAAACATCTCAATTTTATACACTGTGCCTTCTGTACCACCTGACTGGTCCTGAATAATGTAATCACCTACCTGAAAAGGTTTAAACAGTAACAGCATTACACCACCTGCCAGATTTTCCAGTCCTCCCTGAAGAGCAAGACCAATCGTAACACCGGCAGTTCCAAGAAGAGCCGCAACTGAAGATTCCTTCACGCCAAAATAAGTAGCAATATTAAAGATCAGAATCAGATATAACAGGAATTTTCCGAAGGAGCAGATAAACTGGGCAACTCCCTTATCTACGCCAGCCTTTTCCATGGATCTTTTTGTTATTTTCAGGAACCACTTGATCAGCTTCGTTCCTGCATAAAAAGCAAGAACTGATAAAACCACCTTCATCCCGAACTCGATTAAATCCGGAATGTGTCCATTAAAGTAAGCCTTGAGCTGACTCATATTGAAATTGACCTTATCTACGGTTTCCTGTACCGTTTCCTGAACTGCATTTTCAATTACCTGTTCTTCCAAATTATCATCTCCCGCTTCTCATCGTCAAACGTTTTCCACAGTCATCGGCCTGCTTCCACTTGTTTATCCACCGCTTACTGTACCATTCTCCACAATATCAGCTGAACTGCCAGAATCAGCGGCACACCCACACGAAATTTCCACTTTCTGGCCTTATGGTGAAAAAACTGCATTCCCAGAATAGCCCCAACAGAGCCTCCAATAGCCGCCACGGCAAGCAGCTGGGCTTCCGGAATTCTCCACTGCTTATGGATTGCCTTCTGCTTGTCCGCTCCGTACATGCCAAAGGCAATCAGATTGATAACAGCCAGATATACGGTTAATACATTCTGTATCATTTTATTTGTTCAGACCTTTCATGGAAAGACTGATGCGGTTCTTTTTCTCATCCACGCCAAGTACACGTACTTCCACAACGTCTCCTACGCTTACTGCTTCCAGAGGATGTTTAATAAACTTCTCACTCATCTGGGAAATATGCACAAGTCCGTCCTGATGCACTCCGATATCCACAAAGGCACCAAAATCAATTACATTACGGACAGTTCCTTTCAGAACCATGCCCTCCTTCAGATCCTTGATATCAAGAACGTCAGTACGAAGGATTGGCTTTGGCATCTCGTCACGAGGGTCACGGGCAGGCTTCTCAAGCTCTTTTACGATATCACGAAGTGTAATCTCACCAATTTCCAGCTCTGCTGCCAGTTTCTTGTAATCCTTAATCTGTCTTCCAAGTCCTGCCAGCTTTCCTCCTGCAATATCTTCTGCTGAATATCCCAGCTTCTCAAGAAGACGGGATGCAGCCTCATAGCTCTCCGGATGTACACTGGTAGCATCAAGTGGATTGGTTCCGCCTGTAATACGCATGAAGCCTGCACACTGCTCAAATGCCTTCGGTCCTAGCTTAGCAACCTTAAGAAGCTCTTTTCGGGTAGTAAAACGACCGTTCTCTTCTCGATAAACAACAATATTCTTAGCTATAGCTTTGGAAACGCCGGAAATATATTCAAGAAGGGATGCAGAAGCTGTATTTAAGTCTACACCAACTTTATTTACAGAATCTTCTACCACTCCGGTCAGTGCCTCGCCCAGCTTCTTCTGGTTCATATCATGCTGATACTGACCTACACCGATAGATTTGGGATCAATCTTAACCAGCTCTGCCAGCGGATCCTGCACACGTCTTGCAATAGAAGCTGCACTTCTTTGTCCCACATCAAAATTAGGGAATTCTTCTGTTGCCAGCTTACTTGCTGAATAAACAGAAGCACCTGCTTCATTTGTAATGACATACTGAACTTTTGCCTCCGGGATTTCCTTAAGCATGTCCACGATTACCTGCTCAGATTCTCTGGAAGCCGTGCCATTTCCCACAGAAATCAGAGAAATGCCATATTTTTTGATCATTCCCTCAACAGTATCCTTAGCAGCACGGATTTTTTTCTCATTGGTAGGTGCTGTTGGGTAAACAACAGTGGTATCCAGTACCTTTCCGGTAGGATCTACAACTGCCAGCTTACATCCGGTTCGAAAGGCCGGATCCCAGCCAAGTACAGTCTGTCCAGCGATTGGAGGCTGCATCAGAAGCTGCTCTAAGTTTTTGCCGAAGACTTTGATCGCGCCGTCCTCTGCCTTCTCTGTCAGGTCACTTCTGATCTCACGTTCAATTGCAGGGGCGATCAGACGCTTGTAGCTGTCCTCTGTTACTTCCTTAAGAATCGGTGTGGTAAACGGGTTGTCGCGGGTGATTACCTGTTTCTCCAGGTAACGGATAATATCTTCTTCTGGAGCTGCAACTTTGATGGTAAGGAATTTCTCTTTCTCACCGCGGTTCAGCGCCAGCACACGATGGCCGGCAAGCTTCTTCATCGGCTCCTCGAAGTCATAGTACATTTCATAAACAGACTGTGCCTCAGGATCCTTTGCCACCGAGCTGATAGTTCCCTTCTTTGCGGTCAGGTCACGGATATGGATTCTGTAATCCGCCTCATCGGAAATATGCTCCGCAATAATATCCTTTGCACCGGCAATAGCCTCTGCCACGGAAGCTACTTCTTTTTCCTCGGATACAAAAGCCTCTGCTTCTTCCTCGATGGACTTATTTGTCATCTGAAGCATAATGATGTTTGCCAGTGGCTCAAGGCCTTTTTCCTTGGCAATGGTGGCACGGGTACGTCTCTTCGGACGGTATGGGCGGTAAAGATCCTCCACAACAACCAGGGTCTGGGCGGCAAGGATCTGCTCCTTCAGCTCTTTTGTCAGCTTGCCCTGGTCCTCAATGCTGGAAAGAACCTGTTTCTTTTTGTCTTCCAGATTGCGCAGGTAAGTCAGTCTTTCATTCAGATTACGAAGCTGCTCGTCATTTAAGGTTCCGGTAGCTTCCTTTCTGTATCGAGAAATAAAAGGGATGGTGTTTCCCTCATCAATCAGTTTCACAGCAGCCTCTACCTGCCATTTTTCCACCCCAAGTTCCTGGGTGATCACCTGTAAAATATCCATTTTTCAATCTCCTCTTGTTGCTTGTCTTACATTTTCCGGAATTTTTGATACTGCAAAATACTTCTGCAGCATCTTTTATGCTTCCGAATTATAATCATCCTCACGGTCATTCCTGTAACCGCTTTGATTCTCCGAATCATATCCGTTTCCCGGATCATCACTGCCTGCATTGTATCCATTATAAAAGCTGCCGCTTCCGCCATAGTACCCGTCTCCCGGCAGTCTGTGATCCAGCTCGCCGTTCAGATCCCGGTAAAAGGTAACCAGCGACATCTCCATATACGGCATGATCCAGAACAGTGCAATATAAAAAGTAAATACAGATAAAAACAAAAGCGGGACAAAGCTGAGATTCAGCTTGATATATCTCCACATATTGCCCTTCATCAGGCGTGCACTCTCTTTCAGCCCCTGAATTCCCCCAAGATCCGGATCATCTGCCATCAGAAAATAGGTCATGGCAAACGGAATGGAAATCAGGAAATTCAGCAAAGTGCTGACTGCCAGAAGTACGAATATAGTAGAAAACCACTGAAGCTGTTCCTCCACTGTTAGTCCCGGATCTGTGGTATAGCTTACATAATAGTAGGGAATGGCTGTGATCACCTGGATCAGTGCCAGCACAAATCCGGCAATGATGACTCTGTCTGGCTGATTTCGGAAAAAATATCCAAGATCACCCAGTGAGAATTCTTTTCCTCTGGAAATATTCAGAAGCATATATCCAAATCCTGCTGTTATGATACCCACGATCAGAGATACAACCAGCAAAAACACCTCACTCAGAACAAGATCAAGCACTGAAGTTCCTGAGAACAGCGTTGTAGACAGGATCGTTCCCAGCATATTCAAGCCGTATACTGCCAGAAGTCCTAAAATAACAGTACCTAAATGTCCCTGCAGTGCCATTTTCGCCTGCTGCTTTATCTCCTTTGTTCTTCTTTTTTTCATAATGATCATTCTCCTTTGCAGTGAAACAGCAAGCCGGGATTTTAGTACATCCCGGCCTGAAAATCAGAGCGTGTTTGAAATTGGGGAAACAGTCCCCAACTATGCAGTTCTCTTGCTTCCCCAGAAAAACAAGGCCACAGTGCCTGGACCTGTATGGCTTCCAATGGTAGTTCCAATGCTGTTGATCTCAACCTTTCCGTTAAGCTTAGGAAAACGCTCCTCTACCAGTCTTGCAACTTCTCTTGCATCTTCAATGCAGGCAGACTGAGAAATATAGCATTTACCGGAGTAATCAAGACCACCCTCTGCATATTCTTCCATTTTGTCCACAATAGCACGAATCACTTTTTTCTTGGTACGAATCTTATATCTTGGAATCAGTCTTCCCTGATCATCCATATTCAAAAGCGGACAAATATTCAGCATTGTGCCAAAAAATCCGCTTGTTTTGGAAATACGGCCTCCTCTGATGTAGAAGGTCAGATCTGTGGAAAAAAACCAATGATGCAGATTCAGTTTATGCGCCTCTGCCCACTGATAAACCTCTTCTATGGTTTTGCCCTCATCCCTCAAATCTGCCAGGCGATCCATAAGAAGTCCGTATCCGGAAGATGCCCCAAGAGAATCCACGATCAAAATTTTCCTGTCAGGATATTTTTCAGACAACTCTTCCCTTGCAATATTTGCAGAATTTACAACTCCGGTAATACCAGAGGACAGGCATACATGAAGAATATCCTTGCCTTCTTTAAGAAAGCCTTCAAAATACTCTGTAAATTCATCTGCGTTTATCTGGGATGTCTTGGTCGTGGCACCATCCTGCATTGCCTTGTAGAACTGGTCAAATGGCATAGACTGCCCCAGATCATCTGCATATTGTTGGCCGTTCAGCTCATAATGAAAGCAGATATAGGAAATATTTCTCTTGGCAAAATGTTCTTTTGTAAGATCTGCTGTAGAACAGCAGCTAATCACATAACTACTCATATTTCCCTCCCTTTTTGCATCAGTCTGCAAGACCAAATGCATCATGAACCGCATTCATGGCGCGGACACCATCTTTCTCGCTAATCAGAACAGTAATACGGATCTCAGATGTGGAGATCATGTTGATGTTCACGCCCTCATTGTAAAGGCTCTCAAACATTTTGGCAGCTACACCCGGATTACTAAGCATACCTGAACCTACAATAGAAAGCTTGGCAATACCCCTTTCGGAATGAAGCTCCTTGAATCCAAGACGCTCCTGGTTCTCTTCCAGAGTGGCAACTGCATCGTCCAGATCATCTTTATTTACAGTAAATGAGATGTCCTTGGTTCCTGCTCGTCCGATGGACTGCAGAATCACATCTACGTTAATATTTTTCTTTGCAAGGGTATCGAATACCTTAAATGCAACGCCAGGAACATCGCGAAGACCCAGCACTGCAATTCTCACAGCATCTGTATCCAGCGCAACACCGCTGATCAACATTCTTTCCACGCTAACTACCTCCTTAACTACCGTTCCTTCACTGTTATTCAGGCTGGAGCGGACCACAAGGGGCACTCCGTATTTCTTTGCCATTTCCACAGAACGGTTGTGAAGCACGCCCGCTCCTGAAGTTGCCAGATCCAGCATTTCATCATAGGTGATTTCTTTCAGCTTTCTGGCATTTGGAACCTTACGGGGATCGGCTGTGTATACGCCGTCCACATCCGTATAAATCTCGCAGGCGTCTGCATGAAGTGCTGCTGCCAGCGCCACTGCTGTGGTATCAGAGCCGCCTCTTCCAAGAGTAGTATAATCGTCATACTTATCTACCCCCTGGAAGCCTGTGACAATTACGATTCTGCGTGCATCTAGTTCACGGCGGATGCGCTCTGTATCGATTCTTTTCAGTCTTGCATTCTGATGGCTGCTTGTAGTATGCATGGTCACCTGAAATGCATTCAGGGAAATGGCAGGAACGCCAAGTGTATGCATGGCCATAGCCATCAGAGATACAGACATCTGCTCTCCAATAGTAAGCAGCATATCCATTTCACGCTTAGGCGGTCTCTCGTCCATATCACGAGCCTTACTGATCAGCTCATCTGTATATTTACCCATGGCTGATAAAACCACCACTACGTCATTTCCTTTTTTGTATTCTTCGATACAACGATTTGCAACATTGAACATACGCTCCTTGTCTGCTACAGAAGTACCTCCGAATTTCTTAACGATCAGCATAGTTTTTCCTTTCACAAAGGGGTCAGTCTTTTACACGGATCATTCCAAGTACATTATCACCAAGTGCCTTAACCCGCTCTTTATACTCGCCCTGTGTCATAAGTCCGGTAATAAAGCCAAACTCTTCCGGAAGTGCATCCGGCTCAATCACTGCATCCACTTTTCCAAATGCCTTGTCCACATCATCCAAAGAGGTATCTTTTACACGGACAAAGAAACGTCCCTCTACAGAATCCGGATCCATAAGGGTCATCTCTTCATTGCTCCAGTTAACAGGAATTGTATCGTGAAGATGTCTGGAAGCCTCCACAACGTCAGCAACAACTGCACTTGCAGTAGGAAGCTTGCCTGCTCCGCTTCCGTAGAACATAGCATCTCCCAGCATATTTCCATGAACGAAAATACTGTTGAACACGCCGTTTACACTGTGAAGAGGATTATTCTTTCCTACCAGGAATGGTGCCACAAGTGCATAGAAGGAATCTTCTCCAACTCTCTTGCTGGTACCAAGAAGCTTAATATTTCTTCCCATCTCCCTTGCATATTCCATATCCTCTGGTGTGATTTTTGTAATTCCCTCTGTATAAACCTTCTCAAAATCCAGGAATCTGCCATATGCCAGTGAAGAAAGAATTGCTATCTTACGGCATGCATCCTGTCCTTCCACATCAGCGGTTGGATCTGCTTCTGCATATCCTTTCTCCTGGGCTTCCTTTAATACGGTATTAAAATCAGCTCCCTCTGTATTCATTTTATCCAGCATATAGTTGGTGGTCCCATTAAGAATTCCGGTAACTTCATCAACCACATCTGCTGTAAGAGAACTGTTCAAAGCACGGATAATAGGAATTCCGCCACCGCAGCTTGCTTCAAAAAGAAAGTTAATCTCTTTCTCTTTGGCAATTTCCATAAGCTCCGGTCCGTATTTGGCAACCAGTGCCTTATTGGAAGTACACACGCTCTTGCCAGCTTCAAGGGATCTCTTTGTAAAATTATAGGCAGCACCTGTTCCACCCATAACTTCCACTACAATATCTACTTCCGGGTCATTTACGATCTGCTCAAAATCATGAACAAGAATCTCCTCAACCGGATCCCCTGGGAAATCACGAAGATCAAGAACATATTTAATCTTAATTTCTTCCCCGGCTCTTTTGTTAATGGTTTCATGATTAGTACGGAATACTTCTACTACGCCGCTTCCAACTGTGCCATATCCTAACACTGCAATATTTATCATCTGTCCGTTACTCCCTGCCTAAAATTTTTAAATAATGGATTCCTTCCATCTGCTCAATGTCGTCCACCATTGCCTCTGCATCTCCTTCACCCTGAAGGATCTGCACGCTTAAAGTAAGAGTGGCGATTCCGCTGATGGGAATACTCTGATGAATGGTCAGAATATTTCCGTGGTTCTGTGCGATTGCGCGAAGAACATTGGACAGGATTCCAGGCTCGTCATCCATCTGTATAATAAATGTGATAGTTTTTCCCTTGGCTTCTTCGTGAAAGGGGAAAATATCATCTTTATATTTATAAAAAGAACTCCGGCTGATTCCAACAGCATCTGCTGCTTCCTGAACAGTAGCCACACGCTTTGATTCCAGAAGCTTCTTGGCAGCTACCACATTCAGCAGCACCTCAGGCACAGCCCGCTCTCTTACTACAAAATACTTGTTCTTATCTGTTGTCTTTGGCATTCTGCGCTTCCTTTTCCGCTATGAACTGTACCTGGCAGCTGCTGTTCTTACTTATTGTTCTGCCGGTTTCTTCGCAAGTGCGATCCATTTCAGATATGCATTGATGAAAATATCAATTGCACCGTCCATAACTGCATCTACATTTCCGGTTTCCTCGTTGGTACGGTGATCCTTAACCATGGTGTATGGCTGCATAACGTAAGAACGGATCTGGTTGCCCCAGCCGATGTCGGTTACCTCACCGCGGATTCCGGAAAGCTTGGCCTCTGCTTCCTGCTGCTTCAGAAGATACAGCTTGGCTTTCAGCATCTGCATAGCCTTGTCTTTATTCATATGCTGAGAACGCTCATTCTGACACTGTACCACGATTCCCGTTGGGAAATGGGTGATACGGATCGCAGATGAGGTCTTGTTGATGTGCTGTCCGCCGGCACCGCTGCTTCGGTAGGTATCAATTCGGATATCCTCGTCGTTGATCTCTACATCCAGGTCTTTCTCAATATCCGGCATTACATCGCAGGATACGAAAGAGGTCTGACGCTTTCCAGCTGCGTTGAACGGGGAAATACGGACCAGACGGTGAACTCCTTTCTCAGACTTCAGAAGTCCGTATGCGTTCTCTCCGTTTACCTGGAAAGTAACGGATTTCACACCAGCTTCATCTCCATCCAGATAGTCCAGTACTTCGATGGAAAAGCCCTTGCGCTCAGCCCAGCGTGTGTACATACGGTACAGCATGCTGCACCAGTCGCAGGCTTCTGTTCCGCCGGCTCCTGCATTCAGCTTAATGATGGCATTCTCGCTGTCATACTCTCCGGAGAGAAGAGTCTTCACGCGGATGCTGTCAAACTGAGCCTGGAACTCGGTTAACATTTCCTGGATCTCCTCGATCATGGACGGATCATTTTCCTCATAGCTCATCTCGATCAGGGTCTCCATATCTTCTTTCTGGGTGATCAGATTCTGATAGGTTTCCATGTCGTCCTTCATGCTCTTTAAATCTTTCATTTTCTTCTGGGATACTTCTGCATTGTCCCAGAAATCAGGCGCTTCCATTTCGCGCTCTAATTCTTCAACCCGCTTTTCTTTGTTAGCCAGGTCAAAGTGAATCCCTCACTTCCACTAATGGTTCTGTGTATGTTGCAAGAATGCTCTTGAACTGGTCTAATTCAACCATAGCTTCACCTTCTTTCTTATATTTCTCCAACAATGCCGCCCACTGGATACAAGGTTTCTTCATGCCTTTGCCCGGCGGCACACAGACTTTCAAACTATACAATAGCATATTTGAGGCAGAATTACAATAAAAAGCGGCAGTGCAGGACAGACTGCTGCAACATTTTCTAAAAACAGGCCTTACTATGACTTGAAATATGAAACTTTTTCTTTTATCATGGATTTGTACAGCAACGATTCCATACTGACTGCATCTATGCAGGAGCTTCACTTTCGCTGTACCGGTATGTATTCGAAATTTTGAAAAATGAGGTAGCTTATTTGAAGAAAAAAGAATTTATATTTATCGGGGCGCTTCTGGCGGTTTCGGTTCTTCTTTGTGTTTATGTGTATGTGCTTCCCCACGTGAAATACGGGTCCATCCAGATTACAGTGGATGGGGAGCTTTACGGTACTTATTCTCTTGGGAAAGACCAGGTGATTGCCATTGGGGATACCAATGTGTGTGAGATCAAAAACGGGGAAGTGAAGATGACAGAAGCCAACTGTCCGGATCATCTTTGCATGAAGCAGCCGGCAGTTGGAAGTGCGGGTGGGTATATTGTATGTCTGCCTAACAAAGTAGTAATTCAGGGAGAGGGAGAGGGCGATGCAGATCCACAGGATTCTGATGGTGGATTTGACGCTGTAGTATAGGATTATGGATCAGAAGAAAACAGCTTATCTTGGGTTGTTTGCGGCGATTGCGATTATTTTTGGATATGTGGAGTCGTTGATTCCGTTTTTCGCGGGGATTCCGGGGATGAAGCTGGGGCTTGCCAATCTGGCAGTGCTTTTTGTGCTGGAGCGGTATACCTGGAAAGAGGCGGCGCTGGTTTCGCTGGTGCGGATTTTTGTTGTTGGATTTCTGTTTGGAAATGGATCCAGTATTATGTATAGTCTGGCGGGGGCAGCTCTTAGTCTGGCTGTGATGGTTTTTGTGAAAAATAAGGTGGGATTCGGGCATCTGGGCGTGAGTGTGGCTGGAGGTGTTTCCCATAATATTGGACAGCTGATGGTGGCGATTCTGGCGACGCATACGGTTGGGCTGCTGTATTATTATGCGCCGGCACTGATGGTGTCGGGAGTTGTCACGGGGCTGCTGATTGGGGTGCTGACACGCGAAGTGCTGAAGAGGATTCCATGAATGAATCGTCCCGTACGCATCTGGGCCTGGCATATTCCACGCTGGTCGGCGCGCTCTTAATGACCAGCTTAGGAATATGCCAGACCCAGATGCTGTGTGTTGAATAAAAACTTGGGACTATACTTTAGTTCTTATATATCTGATAGAAAATCTTTTTTCAAATCTGTCTTAAGAGAAAAAGCTCTCTGCTACACTTACATCTGCAATGTATCCAACCGTTCCTGTCATGAAAATGGTTCCGTCGTCTTTGATGTCGATCTGGATCATGCCGCCTGGCTGGTTTACGTTGATGCGATTTTCCATGAGGCCTTTTTTGTATGCGGCAATGGCTGCTGCGCAGCTTCCTGTTCCGGAAGCTTTGGTGTAACCGGAGCCGCGCTCCCAGATTTCGATGTCCAGGTTGCCCTTATCGATCTGGCGGCAGATCTGTAAGTTTACTTTTTCCGGGAATTCCTCTGCATTTTCTACATATGGTCCAAGTTCTTTCACTTTCTCAGGTGTTACCTGATCCATGAACAGAATGCAGTGCGGATTTCCTACGGTGAGACAGGTTGCCTTGTATTCTTTTCCCTTAAAGGTGAACGGCTCGTCGATCACCTCGCGGATTTCTCCTGTTACCGGAATTTCTTTGGAAAGGAAAGATGCCTTGCCCATGTTCACACGGAATTCCGTTGCTCTGGCGTTTAGGCATTCTACTTCGATGGTTCCGGATAAGGTTTCGATGGCGAATTTTTTCTCTTTCACATATTCATTGTCCATGAGGTATTTTGCAAAAATGCACACACCGTTTCCGCTGATGGCAGCCTCGCTTCCATCGGAGTTGAAAATGCGCATTCCCATTTTTCCATTTATTTCAACTGGACCGTACAGAACACCGTCTGCTCCAAGTCCGAAGCCGCGCTGGCAAAGAAGAGCAATTTTTTTGCCCTGAAGCTGCAGCTGGTTTTTGTTTGCGTCAAGCACCAGATAATCATTTCCAAAGCCCTGATATTTCGTCATGATAATGCTGTCTCTCATTGTTTTATTCCCCTTCTTATCAGAATTTTGATTTCCGTCACGTTTTTATCTACTATCTAGTATATCGTTTATTTTTCCAATGTATATAGGAGAAATTGCGGATTATATTGCAAAAAATGCAATTTTGTGGTTGTGCCAGGAAAGCTTTTGGAATAAAATAAGAAAAAGGAGTGAGAGCATGCAAAACAAACCATTAGATACCTCCGAAATTTCCATAGCATCGGCTGCTGAGATTTCTACAGAAAAAACCGGATATCTGGATCAGGAATTCCGGCTTTTTCATATCAAGGATCAGACCAAGCGCACCTTCGCCTACCATTATCATGATTTTCACAAGGTCATCATCTTTCTGTCCGGCAAGGCAGCTTACCACATTGAGGGAAAATCCTACTATCTGAAGCCCTGGGATATTCTTCTTGTGAACCGGCATGCCATCCACAAGCCGGAGATTGATTTTTCCGTTCCTTATGAGCGTTTCGTGCTTTGGATCCGGGACGATCTTGCCCAGACTGACCTGCTTCGCTGCTTCCAGAAGGCCATCGACCGCAGCTTCAATCTGATCCGTCTGGACTCTGGCACTCAGGAAAAATTAAAGCAGCTGCTCTACGAACTGGAGGCCGCCCTGAAGGATGAAAAATTCGGAAGTGATCTTCTTGGCACTGCCCTTTTCACCCAGTTCATGGTTTATGTAAACCGCATTTTCCTGGAGAAGCAATACATCTACGACACCCGCTCCTACAGCAGCGACTCCCAGATTGAAGAGCTTCTCCGCTACATCAACCACAATCTGACCGAAGACCTCTCCATCGAAACCCTTGCCCGGAAATACTATCTCAGCAAGTACCACATGATGCGCAAATTCAAAGAAGAAACCGGCTACACCATCCACAACTACATCGTAAGCAAGCGCCTGCTCCTTGCTCGTACCCAAATTGCCGAGGGAACCCCCGTCTTAAAAGCAGCCCAGCTCAGCGGCTTCTCCGACTACACCACCTTCTCCCGCGCCTACAAAAAGCAATTCGGCTCCGCCCCCAGCCAACTACAGTAAATTAGTAAATTGCTTTTTTTCCTATTCTCATTACCGATAACCAGCGGCTTTACAATGTATATTCATGTAGCCGTGCATTTCAGGAACGCTGCGACGCACGGCGGTGAATATACATTGTAAAACCGCGTCCGGGAATCTAAATAAATAAAAAGAGCGACTTTCCAGAGACATCTATTCTCCAGAAATTCGCTCTTTATTTTATACGAAATTAAACATTAGCTGTTTTTCTGCCGCAGCACTGTTTGTATTTCTTGCCGCTTCCGCATGGGCACGGATCGTTCGGGTAAACCTTGATCTCTTTACGCTGAACTGGCTTGCGGGCACTGGAATCGTCCTTGTTGGTTCCGGTAACCTTAGCAACCTGCTCACGCTCAATCTTCTGCTCAACATGAACATGATACAGCATTCTGACTGTATCTTCCTGAATGGAAGTAATCATGCTGTTGAACATATCAAATGCAGCCATCTTGTACTCAACAACCGGATCTCTCTGGCCATAAGCAGTCAGGCCGATACCCTGGCGAAGGATCTCCATATCATCAATGTGATCCATCCACTTGCTGTCAATACTCTTCAGAAGGATGACACGCTCAAGCTCACGCAGCTGCTCCGGCTCCGGGAACTCAGACTCCTTGGCTTCATAAAGCTTCACAGCCTCTTCCTTAATAAGATGCTTCATCTCATTCTTTTTCTTGCCTTTTACTTTCTCAGGAGTAAGAGGCTCGATCGGGATGATCTGGCGAAGAACGGTATTGAACTCGTTCAGATCCCACTCTTCTGCATCCACATCATCAGAAAAGCACATATCCACTGCATTGTCTACAATATCTGTGATCATCTTGTAGATGGCATCGCGCATGTTCTCTCCATCAAGAACCTGACGGCGCTCCTTGTAGATGATCTCACGCTGCTCATTATTTACCTGGTCGTAATCAAGAAGATTCTTACGGATACCAAAGTTGTTGAACTCAATCTTCTCCTGTGCCTTCTCAATAGCATTGGAAAGCATCTTGTGCTCGATCTGCTCGTTCTCTGCAACTCCAAGGGAAGTAAATACCTTCATCAGACGCTCGGAACCGAACAGACGCATCAGGTCATCCTCAAGGGAAATGTAAAAACGGGATTCTCCCGGATCTCCCTGACGTCCGGAACGTCCACGGAGCTGGTTATCAATACGTCTGGATTCATGACGCTCTGTACCGATGATCTTCAGACCGCCGGCAGCTCTTGCCACGTCATCCAGCTTAATATCTGTACCACGGCCTGCCATGTTGGTTGCGATGGTAACGGCACCTGCCTGACCAGCCTGTGCTACGATCTCAGCCTCAAGCTCATGGAACTTGGCATTCAGTACATTGTGCTGGATTCCTTCTCTCTTCAGCATACGGCTGAGAAGCTCGGAAGTCTCGATGGTGATGGTACCAACCAGAACTGGCTGCTGTTTCTCATGAGCTTCCTTAACGGACTGAACAACCGCGTTGAATTTCTCCTTCTTGGTCATGTATACCGCATCATCTAAATCCTTACGCTGAACAGGCTTGTTGGTCGGAATCTCAACAACGTCCATTGCGTAGATATCACGGAACTCCTTCTCCTCGGTAAGGGCAGTACCGGTCATACCGCCTTTCTTATCGTATTTGTTGAAGAAGTTCTGGAAGGTGATGGTTGCAAGAGTCTTGCTCTCACGTTTTACCTTAACATGCTCCTTCGCCTCGATTGCCTGATGAAGTCCGTCAGAATAACGGCGGCCCGGCATAATACGTCCGGTAAACTCATCGACGATCATAACCTCGTCGTCTTTTACAACGTAATCCTGGTCACGGTGCATCAGGTTATGGGCACGAAGTGCAAGGATAATGTTGTGCTGGATCTCAAGGTTCTCCGGATCTGCAAGGTTCTCAATATTAAAGAATTTCTCAACCTTCTTCACACCCTGCTCAGTAAGGTTGACAATCTTGTCTTTCTCATTTACAACGAAGTCTCCGGTCTCAATAACTTCCTCGCCCATGATAGCTGCCATCTTGGTCATCTCATGGCTGGCTTCTCCACGCTCCAGCTGCTGTGCAAGAATATCGCAGACCTCATACAGCTTGGTGGACTTGCCGCTCTGACCGGAAATGATCAGAGGGGTACGCGCCTCATCAATCAGGATGGAGTCGACCTCATCGATGATACAGTAGTGAAGATCACGCTGTACCAGCTGCTCCTTGTAGATAACCATGTTATCACGAAGGTAATCGAATCCAAGCTCGTTATTGGTAACATAAGTAATGTCGCAGTTGTATGCTGCACGGCGCTCTTCCGGCTTCATATCGTTCAGTACAACGCCAACGGTAAGACCAAGGAATCTGTGAACCTGTCCCATCTCCTCAGCATCACGCTTAGCCAGGTAATCATTGACAGTTACAACGTGAACGCCCTTGCCTTCCAGCGCATTCAGGTAGGATGGAAGTGTGGCTACCAGGGTCTTACCTTCACCAGTCTTCATCTCAGCGATACGTCCCTGATGAAGAACGATACCACCGATCAGCTGTACCTCGAAGTGCTCCATTCCAAGTACTCGCTTGGCAGCCTCACGGACGGTAGCAAATGCCTCTGGCAGAAGGTCATCCAAGGTTGCTCCTTCTTCCAGACGTTTCTTATATTCTCTTGTCTTACCGCGAAGTTCTTCATCGGTTAATTTCTGCATTTCAGGACGCAGGTCTTCAATTTTCTTAACGAGAGGCATGATACGCTTAACCTCTCTCTGACTGCGGCTTCCGAAAACTTTTGAAAACATGTTCATTTAGCTCTTAACTCCTGTCTATATTTTTAGATGTCATATTGTGGAATATGACGGATTTCTTTTCCTGTAATATTATACAATTTGTTTAACATACCAGCCTATTTTAGCACTTTTTCCGTAGGAAAACAATAAATATTTGATGAACAAACTATGTCTGAAAGATTTTATGGAAAATAATATGGTATACTAATGGAAATCAGATGAATTTTTTCAGGAGAATTTGGACAAATGATCTATCTTTTCGAGGAACTTGATATTTTTTCACAAGAACAGCTGGAACGGGGCCTTCCTCTGCTGCCCCCAAAACGAAGGGAATATGTGCTGCGATTTAAGCAGGCTGCAGATCAGAAGCAGTCCGCGGTGGGCTGGCTTCTTCTGGCTTATGGAATGAGGCAGGAATACGGAACGAAAAAAATTCCGGATTTCCAGAAAACCGCCTCAGGAAAACCTTTTTTTGCCGGGAAAAATATGCCCTTTTTTAATCTCAGCCACAGCGGATCCTTTGTGGGCTGCGGACTGCACAGGGAAGAAATCGGGCTGGATATTCAGAAGCTGACGCCTGCTAAGCCATTCCTTGTGCAAAGGGTCTGCACGGATGAGGAACAGGCATCTGTGAAGTCTGATCTTAATTTCTGCCGGATCTGGGCCATGAAGGAAAGCGTGGGAAAGCTGACCGGGGAAGGGATTACGAGCAGCTTCCGGGATATTCTGGTGCTTCACCCGGAGATTCATACCCGTGCTATTCCCCTGGAAAACGGCGCCGGATTCCTGGCCTACAGCACTTATAGCGGACGGGAACTGCCTGTTATGAAAGTATCTGCGAAGCAGCTGCTGGCAGAGCTTTCGTAATTCCCTGCTTCAGAGCAGTTTTGAAAAAGTCCGTCTGCAAGCTGCTTTGAGTAAAAAGTCCCGGAAGCATAGCCTCCGGGACTCTCATATTTCCTCTATTTAATTTTCAATTTAGGAAGCTGTTGTCCTTAATCTTCCGGCTCAATTAATCCATAGGTGCTGCCTTTACGTTTGTAAACAACATTCACCTGATCGGTCTCTGCATTGCAGAATACGAAGAAATTATGTCCAAGAAGCTCCATCTGAACACATGCATCTTCCGGATACATAGGCTTGATATCAAATTTCTTGGTACGGATGATCTTAACTTCCTCATCCTCCTCATATTCCTTATCCAGGTATGCCTTCTGGAAGCTGGCTGCTGCCTGCTGCTTGTCTACAATCTTGTTCTTGTATTTCCTGAGCTGACGTTCGATTACTTCCTCAACAAGGTCGATTGACACATACATGTCGTTGCTGACCTGCTCGGAACGGATGATGTTGCCCTTAACCGGGATCGTCACCTCAATTTTCTGTCTTTCTTTTTCTACACTAAGAGTTACGACAACTTCAGTGTCAGGAGTGAAATACCTTTCCAGTTTACCGAGCTTGTCCTCAACTGCTGTACGAAGCCCGTCTGTCACTGTGATGTTCTTTCCGCTGATAATGAATTTCATGCTTCCATCCCCTTTGCTGTTTGATGGCTATATTATAACACATTAATTCAGAAATTAACATCATTTTCTGAAAAAATTACGAATTTTTTCACAAACTTGCCGGATACTTTTCCAAAAGCAGCGAAATTTTCGCTCACTTGTAATTTTCCCACTCTATTTTATGTCAGGTTTGACATAGTCAGAACTGTAGGATTAAAGTTCTCCAATCAAATTTGTAAAGGGTATGGTTCCACCGAACAGATCCAGTGCGCTTCCCACTGTTACATCCACTTTTCCCCTGGCCGCCTGCTTCAGAATCTGGATGTCTTCCATGCTGCCAACGCCGCCTGCGTAGGTTACTGGATGTCCCTTATATTCGCCCAGCAGCTTTGCTAGGGGAACTTCTACGCCTTTGGCTTTGCCTTCCACATCTACTGCGTGGATGAGAAATTCATCGCAGTATCCGCCCAGTTTTTCCATCAGGTCCAAGGTTACCTGTTCTTCTGTAAATTTCTGCCAGCGGTCTGTGACCACGTAGTAGGCATTCCCTTTTTTCCGGCAGCTGAGATCCAGGACCAGGTGCTCTTTGCCTACTGCCTGTACCATTTTCTCCAGGTTTTCCCAGGAGATGTGACCGTCGCGGAAAACATAGGAGGTGACGATCACATGGCTGGCGCCTGCATTTAAGTATTCTGCAGCATTGTCCGGGGTTACGCCGCCTCCAAGCTGCAGGCCGCCGGGATATGCGCCAAGTGCAAGAAAGGCCTGCTTTCTGGTTGCTTCAAAGTATTCGGAATCTGCGCGGTTCAGAAGTATGATGTGGCCGCCTTTCAGGTCTTTTTCTTTATATAAAGATGCATAAAAGGCTCCGTCCTGCTGGGAAACAAAGTTCTCCTGTGCCTGGTTTCCTGTATCCCGAAGGCTTCCACCTATGATCTGTTTTACTTTTCCGTTATGTATATCGATACATGGTCGAAATCTCATGATCTTCCTCCTTGTCATTGGATGTCAAACCTATTATTTACTTGAATCTTCTGTTAATAATAGCATTCAACTAATTCTTATGCAAATATTAATTGATCTGCATATAAATAAAGCGCTGAACAAAGCTTTTATCTGCTTCATCCAGCGCTATCTCTTACTCCTTATCTTCCGTCTGCGGCATTGCCTGCCGCATCACCAACATCTTCCACGGCATTTCCTACACCTTCCCCGATGTCCCGGACGCCGTCTGCCACACCGTCTCCTAAGTCTTCCACGCCCTCGCCAATGGCGCCGGAAACGGAATTGTTGTTCTCGGTTACATTGTTACCAGGAACTGCAGTGCCGTCATTTGCGGTGTTTGCATCATCCGGTACTGCTGTATCGCCAGCCATGTTACCGTCTGTTCCGTTGTTTCCATCATCGTTTCCATTATTGTCCGCGTCATCTGTCAGGTTGTCCTCTGCGGCTCCATCTCCTACGTTATCTATACCGTCATTTGCGGTGTTTGGAACCTCGTCCGCCGCGTTGTTGTTATTGCCGCAGGCGGTAAGCATACATAATGTAAATACCAGCAAAGCACTTATGAGCATACGTTTTGTTTTTTTCATCTCATCTGTCTCCTTTTCTTAAGAATATTTTCAGCTGAAAATACTGCTGCTTTGTATTCCTAATATGTACAGATGAGCAAAAACTATTCTGGCATAATTTTCCATTTATATGCTGCCGATCTACCTCAGGCAGGCATGAAACATCTTACAGCAGCAAAGCCTCCATCACCGCATAATAACATTCCACACCCCCGAAAAGCTGAGTCAGCTCCACATACTCATCCACCGTATGAGCCAGGTCTTCCCTGGAAGGGCCAAGTCCGATGGTGGGAATTCCTTTTTCGCCTGCATAGTGGCTGCCGTTGGTGCAAAAGCTATACTGGGTAAGTTCCGGATCGTAGCCTGCCTCCCGGACTTTTCCAAGAATTTTCTGAATATAGTCTTCTTTTGGATCATAGTACCAGCCCGGGAAAAAGCGCTCACCCTGAATTTCCGCGTCCGTATAGCATTTCTCTTTTCCAACAGAAAAGGAAGCCTTTGCCGAAAACTGAGGATCTTCTTTTTCCAGCCTTGCAATCAGTTCCTTAACAGGAGCCAGGACGCTTTCTTTCGTCTCACCGGTGAGAAGCCGGCGGTCCAGGGTGGCACGGCAGTACTCCGGCACCACCGAAGCTCCTGGATATGGGGAAGAAATAATATCCGTCACTTCCATGATTCCTTTTCCAAGCTGCTCATGGACAGGTGGTTGAAGCTTGTCTAATTCACTGATCAGCCTGCACATTTTCTTCACCGCATTCACGCCCTTTTCCGAGTTTGCGGAATGAGCTGCTTTTCCAAAGGTTTCCAGAAGGATTTCTGCCCTTCCCCGCTGTCCGGTCTTAATGTTCAGCCCTGATGCTTCACCGATCACAACATAGTCTGGATTCACCAGTTCACTGATACTTCTGGCCGCTACGCCCTCGAAGCATTCCTCGTGAACCACACCTGCTGTATGGATTTCCCCGGCAAAATTCTTTCCGTGGTCTTCCAGGAAATATGCTGCTGCGCAGAAAAATGCCGCCACAGCCCCTTTCATATCAGAGGTTCCTCTTCCATATAATTTGCCGTCCTCTACCACTGGCACGAAAGGATCATGGCTCCAGACCTCTTTATTGTCTGCCGGAACCGTATCCATATGTCCATCAAACAAAACTTTTCTGCCAGGTTTCGTGCCTTTGATCTGTCCGATCACATTTCCGTATTTGTCAGTTGTGATCTGGTCAAATTTCTTCTCCTTCATGAAATCCTTCAGTGCATCTGCAACGCCCTTTTCCTCGCCGGAATAACTTCGGATAGAAATCAGTTTTTTGCAAAGAGCAAGGACTTCCTCTTTTCTTTCTTCTGTCAGTTTCATGGCTTTCCTTCCTTTTCAATTTCCAGAGCGTCTCTGGAGTACTCCGCTTTTTGAATTTCGGTACTGATCTTTCTCCACTGCAATCTCCCCGCCAACCAGTACGTAATCAAATCCGGTGCAGTACTGATCCGGGTTCTGGAAATCTGCGTGAATCTGAAGCTTGTCCAGATGAAATACGTTTATATCTGCTGGCATTCCTTTTTGGAGTATCCCACGGTTCAGGCCCAGAACGGCGGCTGGTTTTGCTGTCATTTTATACACGGCTTCTTCTATGGAAAAAACATTCCGGTCTCTTACATAATCGGTTAGAAGCTTCGGAAAAGCGCCGTAAACTCTTGGATGATATTTTCCGCCAGCCGGATATATGGCATCGGAGATCAGGTTTGCGCGGCTGTCCTTCAGAAAATAAAGCATATCCTCCTCGGAGGCGATGGTATCCAGCATGGTAACCTGACAGCGCTCCGCAAGAAGAATGTCGTAAAGGGTATCATAAGGATCTTTTCCCAGCTGCTTCGCAATAGCCGAAATGGACTGGCCTGCATAGCTTCCAAACTGCTGCGTATGCAAGGTACTGGCATAAATCCGCTCAAAGCCAGCCAGTTCCACAATGTTTTCAAAAATATCCGAGGGCTGCTGCAGTACTTTGGTAATTTCCTTCCGGCATGCCGGGTCTGCCAGTCTCGCACAGATGGCGTCTGTGCCGCCCTCCTGAAACTGCGGAGGAAGCAGATGTACCAGCTGGGTGGAACCTGTCAGATAGGGATACAGATCAAAATCCACTTTCACGCCCCGCTCTGCCGCCTGATCAAACAGCTGCAGGATCTTCACAGGCGTATCGCCCCAGTTTTTCTGTCCGATGCATTTCAGATGGCTTACATGCAGCGGAATCTGAAGTTCCTCCGCTACTGAAATCACCTCCTGCAAAGCCAGAAGGATTCCGTCCCCTTCGTTGCGCACATGGGTGGTAATGGGAATTCCAGTTCCTTTCAACGGCTGCAGTGCCTGCGCAAGCCCATCCCTGTCATATTCAAATTCCGGTGCATAGGCGACTCCAAGGCTGACTCCAAGAGCGCCGGCTGCAAGGGATTCCTCCAATGCATTCCAAACCTGGTGCATTTCCTCATCAGACAGCTTTCCGGGGGCATAGCCCTTTACTCCGGCACGAATGGTTCCGTTTCCGGCAAGCATTCCAGTGTTGACGCTGCGTTTCTCTTTGGAAAGAGCAGCCAGGTAGGATGACATGGTTGACATAACGTCTGCCTGTCCCTGCCGAACTTCTCCCGTAACGCTGCTCAAAAAACCTGCAATCTCTTCTCTAAACTTCTCCCCGACTGGCGCCACAGACAGTCCGCAGTTTCCATTTACCACAGTGGTAAGCCCCTGCCTGTTCAAAAGCTCATCATCACCATTTCCAAAAGCCTGCCAGTCGCCGTGCCTGTGAATGTCAATAAAGCCGGGGGTTACATACCCACCGGCCGCATCCAGGACACATTTTCCGGAGAAGTCAGAGGGGACTTCAATGTGCTCCCCCACTTCCTCAATTTTACCATTTTTTACTGCCAGATCGCCGTAAAAAGGCTTTTCATTCTTTCCATTTACGATCCAGCCGTTTTTGATTATGTAGTCCATCCTGAATTATCTTTCCTCAACTTTCCTGATAAACTGACGAATACGCTCATTCTTTGGATGTTCAAAAAATTCTTCCGGAGACGCATCCTCCACGATCACGCCATCTTCCATAAACAAAATCCTGTCTGCAACCTCCCGGGCAAAATTCATCTCATGGGTTACAATTACCATGGAAACGCCCTCTGCTGCTACCTTACGGATGACGTTTAATACCTCTCCAACCAGTTCCGGATCCAGTGCACTTGTAGGCTCATCGAAAAGGATCACTTCCGGATCCATGGCCATAGCTCTGGCAATTGCAACCCTCTGCTGCTGTCCGCCGGAAAGGTTCTTCGCCATGGCATCCTCCCTGCCTTCCAGGCCAACCATTTTCAGAAGCTCCTTGGCCCGGGTGACTGCCTCCTGCTTTGGAACCTTTTTCACATGGACAGGTGCCTCGATCACATTCTGCAGAACACTCATATGGGTAAACACATTAAATCTCTGGAACACCATTCCAATATGCTGTCTCAGCTGGTGAAGCGCCTGGCCGGAGTCCACTGATTTTCCCATGTAATCAATCTCACCGGAATCATAGGTTTCCAGCTGGTTGATGCAGCGGAGAATGGTGGATTTGCCGGAACCGCTGGGTCCCAGAATTGCGATCTTTTCCCCTTTGTGGATGTCGAAGCTGATTCCTTTAAGTACTTCCAGATCTCCGAAGCACTTGCTGATATTTTTTACGCTTAAGATTACGTCCTCTGCCATTTATGCCATCCTCCTTTCCAGAACTCCTGCAAGCTGGGTAAATATAGTTGTCAGGATCAGGTACAATACCGCAACCGCTATGTACGGCTCAAAATAATGGAAAGAATTGTAGGCGATCAGAGTTCCCTCCCTGGTAAGCTCTGTCAGTGTTATGGCTGATAAAATGGAGGTATTCTTAATGGTTGCAATAAACTGGTTCACCAAAGGCAGAATACAGATCTTGGTTGCCTGGGGTGCCACGATCCGGAGCATCTCCAGATGCCAGGGCATTCCCAGAGCCTTGGCTGCTTCTCTTTGTCCAGGGTCAATAGCATGGATACCGGAGCGAACGATTTCCGCAATGTATGCGCCTGTATTTAATGACATGGAGAGCACGCCTGCTGTCATGGCGCTGAATGTGACTCCCAGGTTGGGCAGTCCGAAATAAATCAGGAATGCCTGTATCATAAGAGGAGTTCCTCTCCAGATCCAGATATAAAGCTGTGCGATCCTTGCCACGATCTTCACGCGGCTGTCGCGCATCAGCGCCAGCACTACGCCAAGAACCGTACCAAATATAAGCGTCAGAATCGATATTTCCATCGTCACTGCACATCCATGAAGCAGTGATGACATTTTGTCAAATACAAGTGACCATTTCAATGTTACCATACTATTTACCCTGTGACCAGTAAAGATAGCCGATTTATCCTTTCTTTCTTACTTTTTTGTTACTGCTCACAGTAACACGTTTTTCTGCCTTGTTTTTATCTTATTCTGCAGTATCCTCTGCTGCGGAAGCGGCTTCCTCTCCATCTCCGGAAGCATCGATCCATTTTGTCCACAGTGCATCGTAAGTGCCGTCTGCATAGTAGTCGTCAATGCACTCGTTGATAAATGCAAGCAGGTCATCTTTTCCTTTCTGTACTGCAATTGCATTCTCTGCATGTGTGAATGGATCACATACGATCTTGGTTCCCTCATATTCCTGGGAAAGGATCTTCTGATTCAGAAGGTCATTGACTACAACATCCACACGGCCTGCAAGAAGATCGGAAACGCATCCAACGGTATCTTTATACTGAACGATTTCATAAGAAACATCCGGGTTTTCATCCAGGAAGCTCTGTGCCACATTGTAGGAGGTTGCACCTTCCTTTACTGCTACCTTCAGGCCATCACAGTCAGCCAGGCTCTTGATGGTGTCTGCATATTCGGAATCTTCTTTTACCGCAAGGATCATACCGCTGTCGCAATAGGATTTGGACATGTCCACGACCTCGCAGCGCTCATCTGTTTTATACATGGCTGCGATGGAAAAATCATATTCTCCGTTCTGGATGGATGGAACAATGGACTGGAATTCCATGTCTGTCACTTCCATATCCACCCCCAGCTTATCTGCAATATACTGAGCCAGGTCAATGTCAAACCCTACAATATTGTTGTCGTCATCACGGTACTCAAAAGGTACATAAGTTCCGGTTGCTACTGTGATCACGCCTTTTTCCTTGATTGCTTTAATGTTGTCTCCGTTTTCCCAGTCTACTGCTGCAGTGTCATCTGTACTCTCTGCATATACCGGAGTAAAAGCGGTCATGATCATAGATGCTGCTGTAAGAAGTGCCATTGCTTTTGCTGTTTTTCTCATAATGATTTCTCCTCTCTGACTCTCGCCGGTACAGATAGCCTGCGCAGAAAATACTATCTTATCTTCCAGCTGATGATACGCAAAAAGGCCGCCTGACGGCAGCCCTTTCTGCAAATAAAAAACGGAGCAAACCACTTAGTAGTTTGCTCCGTTGCAACTTGTTATGGTGGAATTATAGCAAACAGATTCCTGTCTGTAAATCCATAAATTCAACAATTTTTTTGTATGACTTTTACTTTTTTTGTATATCTTAGCCAGCGATCACATCGCTCATATCGTATCTTCCGGCTGGTTTTCCGGCAAGATATTTGGCTGCTTCTACAGCGCCTTTGCCAAATATTGCCTTGGAATATGCGGTATGCTTGAACTCGATTACTTCGTCCTGGCCGGCAAAAATTACCTCATGCTCTCCAACGATAGAGCCGCCGCGCACTGCAGAAATACCGATTTCCTTAGCATCGCGCTTCTCTCTTCTCTGGCTGCGGTCATATACATAATGATACTGATTGTCCATTGCCTCATTCAGGCTGTCTGCAAGGGCAAGGGCAGTTCCGCTTGGGGCATCCACCTTCAGGTTGTGATGCTTCTCCACGATCTCCATGTCAAAGCCGGCTGTTGCCAGAACTTTGGCAGCATCCTGAACCAGCTTCAGAAGAGTGTTGATTCCAAGGGACATGTTGGCAGATTTGAGAACTGCGATCTTCTTCGCACTCTCTTCTACTCTGGCAAGCTGCTCCTCGCTTAAACCTGTGGTGCAAAGAACAACCGGCATATTTCTTTTCTCACAATAATCCATCAGCTTGTCAAAAGCCTTGGGTGAGGAAAAATCGATGACAGCATCTGCCTCTACCTGGCACTCATCAATATTTGTGAATACCGGATAGCTGTTTTTCCCCTGGTCTGCAATGTCAATTCCTGCTACGATCTGGGCATTGGGATCCTTCTCAACGATTTCGGAGATAACCTGTCCCATGTGACCATTGCATCCGTGCATAATAATTTTAACCATTGTAATTACTTCCTCTCTTATGCAAGCTTAATTCCGTAATCTGTAAGAGCCTTCTTCAGTCTCTCCTCATTCTCTGTCTCCATCTCGCAAAGAGGCATACGGGTCGGTCCGACCTTCCATCCCATCAGGTTCAGGGCAGTCTTAACCGGAATCGGGTTTACCTCGCAGAACAATGCGTTGATCAGCGGAACAGCATCCAGCTGAAGCTTGGCAGCACCTGCAAGATCACCTTCCATAAATTTCATAACCATGTCATGGGTGTTCTTCGGAGCAACGTTGGATAATACGGAGATTACACCAAGTCCGCCAAGAGAAAGGATCGGAAGTACCTGATCATCATTTCCGGAATAAAGCTCAAGGCATCCGTCAGCCATGGACATCATCTTGGCGATCTGGGAAAGATCTCCGCTTGCAGCCTTGATTCCTACAATGTTCTTCACATTCTTGGCAAGTGTGACTGCTGTGGCAGGCTGGATATTGCAGCCTGTACGGCTTGGTACGTTATACATAATGATCGGAGTATCCGGCACGGAATTCGCAATCTCTGTGTAGTGACGGATCAGTCCCTTCTGGCTTGCCTTGTTGTAATATGGAGTTACGATCAGAAGAGCGTCAGCTCCGTAAGAAGCAGCTTCCTGAGACATCATAATTGCAGTCTCTGTACAATTGGAGCCTGTACCTGCGATTACAGGAACTCTTCCGGCTACCTTGTCAATTGCGAATTTGATCGTCTGAAGATGCTCTCCATGTGTCAGGGTAGAAGACTCGCCTGTGGTACCGCAGATAATGATCGCATCTGTACTGTTGGCAATCTGGTACTCCAGAAGTTCTTCCAGTTTCTCATAATTTACTTTTCCATCTTCATGCATGGGGGTTACGATTGCAACGCCTGCGCCTTTGAAAATTGCCATTTTACTTCCTCCTATTCATCCTTGTGTATCGTTTCAGCAGTTTAGAGCATGTTTAAAAAAGGCTCTAGAGCGTGTTTGAAAAATCATTCCCGCAATCTGCACGCCCGGTCAGACCAGCGGCATTTTATCTCTTTCGAGAGTGGTAATGGTAGTCACACGGTCTACATAATCCAAGAGACCTTGGTCTACCCGGTTGCCTGTGAGAATAATATGCATAGATTCGTCCTTCTGCTTCAGAAGCTCGGTAACCATATCCACAGTTGCGATATGCTTATCCAGAAGTCCAAGGATCTCGTCCAATACCAGAAAATCGCATTCCTGGGTTGCAATTACCTTGCGGGCAAAATTTAGTCCATTCAGAATATTGCGTTTCTCTTCTGCCTGCTCTTCCTCATTTAACTGGTCGTAGCAGGTCTCCATCTTCTCGAAGCGGAAGATCTTGATGTCCAGCTGATCCAGTTCTTCCAGGAAATCCAGCTCGCGCCGTTCATTTCCCTTCAGGAACTGAATGATGATCACGCTCTTGCCCTGAGAAGATGCGCGCAGTGCCTGACCAATTGCCAATGTGGTCTTGCCTCTGCCATTTCCGCAATAAACCTCTGCCATTTCTTTTTCCATACTGATTCCTCTTATTGTTGTTAAAAATAATAGTAACTGTTCAGTACCTTTACAGCTACGCGCAAAATGCGCCATTTTTAATATGCTTATATTACCGCAAAACTGCCAGAAATGCAAGCTATGCTTTTTTCATGGCTATGCACTGTCTTTTTGCCGTTACTGTTCACTGGTAACATTCCGCGAGGTGTTTTTTGTGAACAAAGTTCACAGAAAACCCGAGAATTGCAGCGCGAAATCATGCGAATGCATGATTTCTGTGCATCGCGAAGCGTGTTACTGATCACGGAGTGAACAGTAACTTTTTGCCTGGAAATCAGCTGGGTGGAGCCAGTTTTTATACATATTCCAGCTTGCTTACGGAGACCTCGTAGGCGGTTCGCTTCTGGGTCTCGTTTTCCCCAATCCGCTTCATGTATTCCCGGCTCTGGATTCTGCCCCAGATCAGCACATGTCCGCCTACCTCAAAGGCAGATGCGTAGCGGGCATTTCGTCCCCAGCAGATACAGGGTATGTAGTCTGATTTCCCATAGGGGCGGTTTACAGCAAGAAGGAGGTCCGCGATTTCCCTTCCAAGCGGGGTTTTGCGGTAAACCGGAGGCTTGCAGATATATCCGTCCAGAAAAATCTGGTTCACTGGCGTCATCGCCTCTTCTTCCTCAATAAAGCGCAGCTCCCGGGCAAATGCGGAAAGCACCAGGCGGTTATGCTTCTCCTCATGTCTGTTATAGGAACGGAACTGTCCGTGGATTTCCACATACTGTCCCACATAATCCTGTGTAACGTCTACCAGTCGTTCAGATACCATCACAGGGATCCGGTCCTCAGAGTCACTTAGTCTTTTCACAAGAAGCTCCATTGTGTAAAAGCCTTCGCCGTAAACCTGGTGACTGAATGAAAAACCTGTTGTGATCTTTCCTGTGATGGAAACCTGATTGTTTTCAATAATTTTATCTGCCATGATGTAGTTCTCCTTCCTCTTCTCACTTTTTTCTGCAGACTTTCCCGGCATCCCGTTTATATCTGGGATACTTGTCTTACTTGTTGGTCTATAAAATCTATGAGAGGATGCACGCATTTAGAACCAGAAATTTTAAAAAAATTTTTTTAACACCTTGTAATCTGCGAAAAATGTGGTAAACTGGGAATTTGGTTACTGTTCACTTCGTTCACAGCAACCGCTACGCGATGCACAGAAATCATGCAAGCATGATTTCGCGCTGCATTTCTCGGGTTTTCTGTGAACTCTGTTCACAAAAAACACCTCGCGGAACACATCCAACGGACAGTATCTGACTATAGACAATGCACAATAATCACATTATAATTAATTAAGGAAAGAAAGCGACAGAACCTCTTCTGCCGCGATAAAGAAAGGATTTCGATTTTTATGAAGACGAAACGCGAAGATGTACGTAACGTAGCCATCATTGCCCACGTTGACCATGGTAAAACCACACTGGTAGACCAGCTGCTGAAGCAGAGCGGTGTTTTCCGTGCCAACCAGGAGGTTCAGGAACGTGTCATGGACTCTAATGACATTGAGAGAGAGCGTGGTATCACAATTCTCTCCAAGAACACAGCAGTTCATTACAAAGACACAAAGATCAACATTATCGATACCCCAGGACATGCTGACTTCGGCGGCGAGGTTGAGCGTGTACTGAAAATGGTAGACGGCGTTATCCTTCTGGTTGATGCTTTCGAAGGTGCCATGCCTCAGACCAAATTCGTTCTGAAAAAAGCTCTTGAGCTGGATCTGCACGTAATCGTCTGCATTAACAAAATAGACCGTCCGGAAGCAAGACCGGATGAGGTTGTAGATGAGGTACTGGAGCTTCTGATGGACCTTGGTGCTTCTGATGAGCAGCTTGACTGTCCGTTCCTGTATGCATCTGCAAAGACCGGACATGCTGTTCTGGATCTGAAGGATACACCGGAGAACATGGAGCCTCTGTTTGAGGCAATTCTGAAATACATCCCTGCTCCGGAAGGAGACCCGGATGGAGATACTCAGGTACTGATCAGTACAATTGATTACAATGAGTATGTTGGACGTATCGGTGTTGGTAAAGTTGAGAGCGGTACTATTTCTGTGAACCAGGAGCTTACCCTTCTGAACCATCATGACCCGGACAAGAAACAGAAGGTTAAGATCAGCAAGCTTTATGAGTTTGACGGTCTGAACAAGGTTGAGGTAAAAGAAGCAACCATCGGATCTATTGTTGCAATTTCCGGTATTGCGGAGATTCATATTGGAGATACTCTTTGCGGCGGCGACAACCCGGAGGCAATTCCGTTCCAGAAGATTTCTGAGCCTACTATCGCTATGAACTTCCTGGTAAATGACAGCCCGCTTGCAGGACAGGAGGGTAAATACATTACTTCCCGTCATCTCCGTGACAGACTTTACAGAGAGTTAAATACAGATGTCAGCCTTCGTGTTGAGGATACTGAGACAACTGAATGCTTTAAGGTTTCCGGACGTGGTGAGCTTCATCTTTCCGTTCTTATTGAGAATATGAGACGTGAGGGATATGAATTTGCAGTCAGCAAGCCGGAGGTTCTTTACAAAATTGACGAGCGCGGCAAGAAGTTAGAGCCAATGGAGATCGCTTATATTGATGTTCCGGAGGAGTTTTCAGGTACTGTAATCCAGATGCTTAGTGAGCGTAAGGGTGAGCTTCAGGGAATGAGTACTGCAAGCGACGGTTCTGTTCGTCTTGAGTTCCACATTCCTTCCCGTGGACTGATTGGTTTCCGTGGAAACTTCCTGACTTCTACTAAGGGTACTGGTATTATCAATACTATTTTTGATGGATATTCTCCATATAAGGGAGATTTCCAGTATCGTAAGCAGGGATCCCTGATCGCATTTGAGGGCGGCGAGGCTGTTACTTATGGTCTGTTCGCAGCTCAGGAGCGTGGTACTTTGTTTATCGGACCTGGCGCAAAGGTTTACAGCGGTATGGTTATCGGACAGAATGGTAAGGCAGAGGATATTGAGCTGAATGTCTGCAAGACCAAGCATCTGACTAACACTCGTTCCTCTTCTGCTGATGAGGCGCTGAAGCTGACTCCTCCGAGAGTTCTCAGCCTGGAGCAGGCTATCGAGTTTATCGACACCGATGAGCTCCTGGAGGTTACTCCTACCAGCCTTCGTATCCGTAAGAAGATTCTGGATTCCCGTGACAGGAAGAGAGCTTCTATTAAGAAGAATGCATAAGAAATTATAATAAAAAAAGCAGATAGGTCTTAGCTGGGTGAGTTAAGATTTATCTGCTTTTTTATTTTTATATTCGCATAAGTTGGCGGAGTGTTGCGACGACCTGCGATGAATATACCTTGTGAACTCGCGTCCGGGCAACGATTTCTTCACTAAGCCACTCTAAAGCTCCTTCTTCAGCTTATAAAAATCCTTTACAGCCTTCCACCCGATCTTCACGATCTTTTTCACGTTGATGGAATTGGTTCCGCCTTGTCGGGGTTTGAAGGTGATGTCGATGAACTTTACTTTTTCTTTGTAGTGGACAAAGTATGTGGTGAACATGATGTTGGGGATGTTGAAATCCTCTGGCAGCTTGCCGATGTATTTGGCCACCAGGTCTGTTTTCATCAGGCGATAGGGCGCATTGGCGTCGGACACTTTTACCCCGAAGATCATTCTCAGGAGAAAACACACTACATTCTCCACAAACTTCCGTGACTTGCCGTCACCGCGAACAGAACGTGTGCCGATCACCGCATCATAGCGGCCTCTCTGGTTCCAGAAGGGCTCGAATTCATCCGGGTTGGTCTGTCCGTCAGAATCAGTCTGGAAAATGTAATCTGCATGATTCTGAATAGCATAGCGGTATCCATAAAGAACTGTAGGACCATGTCCACCATTTGGTTTGTCCAGAGGAATAAGCAGGGGACGTGATGCGGCGCATTTTTGCAGAAGCTGGTATGTATGATCCTTGCTTCCGTCATTGATGATCACAAGCCTGGATTTGCCTTCATCATTGTGCCGCTCCACCACCGGATACCACTGGTCAATGGTTCTCTCAATATTCGCAGATTCGTTATACGCTGGAATTACGATATATAAACTGGACATAATCCCCTCCGATTTTCTAAATTTTATTTCAGTCCAAATTCCTCTGCCAGTTTTGCAAACTGCGGCAGAGAATTCATAATAGTCTCATAAGATACGCAGTAAGCCAGTCTCACATATCCAGGGCATGCGAAAGAACTTCCCGGTACCATAAGAATGTTGTATTTCTTGCCAGCTTCGCAGAATGCTTTTTCATCTGCAACAGGGGATTTCACGAAAAGATAAAAAGCACCCTGCGGCTTAATGCATTCGAAACCGAGATCCTTCAGGCCATTATAAAGAGCAAGACGGTTCTTATCATAAGCTGCCACATCAACCTCTGCATCCACACATTTGGCAATTACCTTCTGGATCAAAGACGGTGCGTTGACACAGCCCATGGTACGGTTTGCAATAGCTGCTGCCGCAATCAGCTCTTCACTTCCATCTGCCTCATCCGGGATAACCAGATATCCGATACGCTCTCCCGGCAGGGAAAGGGATTTGCTGTAGGAATAGCCAACAATGGTATTTGCATAGTATTTCGTCAGATAAGGAACCTGCACGCCGTCGTAAGCCAGCTCTCTGTACGGCTCATCCGAAATCAGATAAATCACGGTGCCAAATTCCTTCTGCTTCGCTTCCAGAATCTCTGCCAGCTTCTTGATAGTTTCCTCGGAATAAACAACTCCAGTTGGATTGTGAGGGGTATTCACAATGACAGCACGGGTCTTCGGTGTGACTTTCTCCTCAAATTCCTTCAGGTTCGGCTGGAAGGTGGCGGTATCCGGTGAAATTTCCACAAGCTTGCCGTCATAATTCCTTACATATGCACCGTACTCCAGGAAATAAGGTGCAAAAACAATGACTTCTTCCCCAGGATTCAGGATTGTTTTAAAGGCTACGTTCAGTCCGCTTGCCGCTCCAACTGTCATAATCAGGTTCTTTGCCGCAAAGGAAGTTCCAAATCTGCGGTTCAAAGATTCTGCGATGGTCTGGCGCACATCCTCGAAACCTGCATTACTCATATATCCATGAAGAACGGTAGGTTCCTCCTCATTTACCAGGTCAATGATTGCCTGGCGCACACAGTCCGGAGCCGGAACGCTTGGATTTCCAAGGCTGAAATCAAACACATTCTCCGGTCCGTAAATGGCACGAAGACGGTTTCCTTCCTCAAACATCATACGGATTGCAGAATTGTTTTTTACGTAAGGTTTCATTTTTTCTGCTATCATTTTGGGTCACTCCTTTGCTTATGTCTTAAATGTTATCGCTTTGTCTTTTTGTTTCCGAAAATGATCCAGCCTACAAATGCCAGCACCAGCAGGCTTACGATCATCCATACAGCCAGCACAGCCAGTCCTTTCGGACTAAACATATCATAATAGCCTTTCAGATAAATTACAACTACCACTGCAGGAATTACGTACAGCATATATTTCTGCACATTTGTGGGGAATTTCAATCCCTCGCCAGTGTCAGCCTCTTTGATGAAATTTTTCCATCCCCAGCCGTATCTGGATACGCAGAACATAACGAATACCACAGAGCCAAGGGGAAGAATATTATTGGATACAATAAAGTCCTCCAGGTCCATAATGTTGGTTCCTGCTCCAAGGGGCTGTATGCCGGACAGCACATTGAATCCCAGCACTGCCGGAAGGGAAAGAAGGATCATTACAACCATATTCACTGCTACTGCTTTCCCCCGGCTCCGGCCTTTCCGGTCCATGGAATAGGACAAAATATTCTCGAATACTGCAATTACCGTGGACAGGGAGGCAAAAGACATAAACAGGAAAAATAAAGCTCCCCAGATTCTGCCGCCTGCCATCTGGTTAAATACATTCGGCAGCGTGATAAATACCAGTCCCGGACCTGCGCCTGGCTCTACACCGAATGCGAAGCATGCCGGAATAATGATCAGTCCAGCCATCAATGCCACGAAGGTATCCAACACGGTAATGTGAATGGATTCTCCCAGAAGGGATCTGTCTTTGCCCAGGTAGCTTCCAAAAATAGTCATGGAACCTGCACCAATGCTTAATGTAAAAAATGCCTGTGACAATGCTCCGAAAATTACATTTCCAATCCCGATTTCTTTCATGGAGGCAAAATCCGGCACCAGATAAAATTTCACGCCTTCCATTGCCCCATCCAAAGTGAGGGAATGGATTGCGAGAACTACGATCAGTGCCAGAAGGCTGAGCATCATTACTTTGGTGATTTTCTCAAGGCCGCGCTGTACGCCCAGGGAACAAACGCCAAAAGATAAAACAACTACGATCACCATCCATAAGGTCATTGTACCAGCGGAACCCTGAAGTTCTGTAAAGTAATCTGTTACCTGTGCGGAATCTTTTCCCGCTAATTTACCTGCTGCCATGGCATAGCAGTAATACAGCATCCATCCCGCTACCATTGTGTAGAACATCATCAGCACATAGTTGGAAACCATGCTCATGTAGCTGAAATTGTGGAAATTGGAGCCTTCCGGTTCCAAATCGTGGAATGCTCTTGCCGTACTTTTGCGGCTTGCACGTCCTACCGCAAATTCACATACCAGCACCGGCAGCCCAAGCAGCACCAGAAATACCAAATAAATCAGAATAAATGCCGCGCCGCCGTATTTCCCTGCCATGTACGGGAATTTCCACACATTTCCCAGTCCGATGGCGCATCCTGCGGAAACCAGGATAAATCCCAGCCGCGACCCGAATGTTTCTCTTTCTTTCAAAACGTCCCCCTTGTTTCTTTTTTTATTTTTTGTTGGAAAACATTAAAAAGGACCGGTTAAAGCCAGCCCTTTTCATTATTTTTCCGATATCTTATTGTAACGCTCCCACTCTTTTATGTCAACGCTTTTATGTGATGGGAGTTTAATGTTTTAAAGTCATCATCTGACTTTCTCTTATTTAACTTTTCACGCTCAGTCTCACAAGCGCTCTCTGCAGCTTGGCTTCGGCGATTTTGTATTCTTTGTCGGAAAGTCCGCCTTTTGCAAGTTTCTCCTGGGCACGCTCTTTGGCTTCTCCGGCACGGTCGGCGTCGATGTCCTCCTGCCATTCCCAGGTGGTTGCAAGAAGGCTGCAGCTTCCATCAAGAACGGTAAGCATACCGCCAATGCAGGCTGCGCTTCGCACAGAACCGTCTTCCAGAATCACATGGGCCTCGCCCATTCCAAGAGCGGTACAGAAATTGCAGTGTCCTGCCATAATTGCCATGTCCCCGGTAATGCTGCGGCAGACTACGCGCTGCACCTCTCCCTCGAAAAGCAGGCCGTCGGGAGTACCGATTCTAAGGGGAAATGTCCTCATAGGCAGCCTCCTTTACTGGTTCTGGTTATTTTTTGCTTTCTCGAAAACATCATCAATAGTTCCGGTAAACAGGAAGCAGCTCTCAGGAATGCTGTCGCACTCACCATTCAGGATCATCTTGAATCCGCGGAGAGTCTCTTTGAGCGGAACATACTGTCCCGGCATACCGGTAAACTGCTCTGCTACGGAGAAGCTCTGTGACAGGAAACGCTGTACCTTACGTGCACGGCTTACGGTCAGCTTATCCTCCTCAGAAAGCTCATCCATACCCATGATTGCGATAATATCCTGCAGTTCCTTATAACGCTGCAGAACTCTCTGTACCGCACGGGCAATTTCATAATGCTCCTGTCCAACAACCTCCGGTGAAAGGATACGGCTTGTGGAATCAAGCGGATCCACTGCCGGATAAATACCCTGGCTGGCAATCTCACGGGAAAGTACGGTGGTTGCATCCAGATGGGTAAATGTGGTAGCCGGAGCCGGGTCAGTTAAGTCGTCAGCCGGCACATAAACAGCCTGTACAGATGTAATGGAACCCTTTCTGGTAGAAGTAATACGTTCCTGAAGAGCACCCATCTCAGTAGCCAGTGTAGGCTGATATCCTACTGCGGAAGGCATACGTCCAAGAAGTGCGGAAACCTCTGAACCAGCCTGTGTAAAACGGAAAATATTATCAATGAAAAGAAGCACATCCTGATTCTTCACATCACGGAAATACTCTGCCATCGTCAGTCCGGAAAGACCAACACGCATACGTGCTCCCGGCGGCTCGTTCATCTGTCCGTAAACTAATGCGGTCTTATCGATAACGCCGCTCTCCTTCATTTCGTTATAAAGGTCATTACCCTCACGGGTACGCTCTCCAACACCTGTAAATACGGAAAGTCCGCCATGTGCTGTGGCAACATTGTGGATCAGCTCCATAATCAGAACTGTTTTGCCAACACCAGCACCTCCGAACAGACCGATCTTACCGCCCTTTGCGTAAGGACAGATCAGGTCAACAACCTTGATTCCAGTCTCCAGGATTTCGGTAGCCGGCATCTGCTCTTCATAGGAAGGTGCCGGACGGTGGATGGCCCAGTGCTCCTTGGTCTCTGGTGCCGGAAGGTTATCTACCGGATCGCCCAGAAGATTAAATACTCTTCCCAGGCACTCTTCTCCAACCGGAACCTTGATCGGCTCTCCGGTGTCCACAGCCTTGGTTCCCCTTACCAGACCGTCAGTGGAATTCATGGCAATGCAGCGCACTGTATTATCCCCGATCTGCTGGGCAACCTCTGCGGTGAGCTTGGTGCCTTCATGATCAATTTCGATGGCATTGAGAAGTGCAGGCAGTTCATCATGTCCGAACCGGATATCCAGTACCGGACCGATTACCTGCACAACCTCGCCAATGTGTTTTTCGCTCATTTAGCAGTCTCCTTATATCATATACTATGAAAGTCCCAGACGGCAGCCAAGAATAAGCCATGCTCCGCATGAGCGAATTCTTGGATATCGGATGGGCTAGACCATATGAGTAAGTAGGGCGACAGCCCGGATTACGAATGCGGTCGGCAGCTGTGGGAGCGCTCAGCGCGGAACAGCTGACTTTCATATATGGTGATGTCGCCGGCAGGCGACATGTCCTTTTTATGCGGCCGGATCAGACTCCTTCCGCACCTCCAACAATCTCTGTGATTTCCTGCGTGATGCTTGCCTGACGTGCCCGGTTGTAATGCAGATTCAGCTTCTCGATCATTTCCTCGGCATTGTTTGTGGCAGCCTCCATGGCAGTACGTCTTGCAGCCAGCTCACTGGCAACGCTCTCGCACACAGCGCCATAGATCAGTCCGGCCAGATACTCCGGAACAATGGCTTCAAATACCTCAGATGCATCCGGCTCATACAGGATCAGATTCCGGATGTCCTTCGTATCGTTCTCCCCTGTCAGGTCATCCAAAGGCAGTACCGGAATGGCATCCGGCTGCTGAGAAAGCATGGAAACAAATTTGGTATAGCAAAGATCAATATGTCCAAACTCCCCGTTCTTAAATTCCCCACAGAGCAGATTCGCCATCTCAAAGCAGTCTGCCACGGAAATATCCGCGATCTCACTGAAGCTTTCTGTAACACAGGCAAATCCATTGCGCTTCGAATACTCCACAGCCTTTTTCCCAATGGGAAGGACTACAAAATCCTGGTCCTTAGAGGCTGCTTCCAGACATTTAAACAGGTTGGTATTATATCCGCCAGCCAGACCCCTGTCTCCGGCGATCAGCACATAACAGCGCTTCTCATTCACGGCTTCCTTTACATACACAGAGGTAAAATCTGTATTGCTCTGGGCAATATCCGCCAGAGTCTTGTGCATGGTCTCAAAATAAGGCCGGCATACTTCAGCCCTTTCCTTGGCTTTACGCAGTTTGGAGGATGCTACAAGTTCCATTGCCTTGGTAATCTGCATGGTGCTCTGCACACTTTTGATACGCAGCTTTACCGCTTTCATGTTTGCAGCCATAAAGTTTCCTCCTCGTCACAATTTATTTCTCAGGTCTTGTATTTACAAAATTCTCAGTATACTGTTCCAGGGCAGCTTTCAGCTTGGCCTCTGTCTCAGCTGACAAAGCTCCGGTGGAACGGATCTCCTGCATGGCAGCTGCGCCCTGCGGGTCACTGTCGATCCAGGTATAAAGTCCGGCCTCGTAGCTTCTTACATCCTCTGTCGCCACCTTGGAAAGGATTCCCTTGGTAACTGCATAAAGAATCGCTACCTGCTTCTCAACCGGAACCGGAGCATTCTGATTCTGCTTCAGAACCTCCACAATTCTCGCTCCCTGCTCAAGACGCGCCTTGGTATCTGCATCCAGGTCAGATCCAAACTGGGCAAAGCTCTGCAGTTCACGGTACTGGGAATAAATCAGCTTCAGGGTACCGGCAACCTTCTTCATTGCCTTGATCTGGGCATTTCCACCAACTCGTGATACGGAAATACCAGGGTTTACAGCCGGCATAACGCCTGAATGGAACAGCTCTGTCTCCAGGAAGATCTGTCCGTCTGTAATGGAAATAACGTTGGTGGGAATATATGCGGAAACGTCTCCTGCCTGCGTCTCGATAATCGGGAGGGCAGTAAGGGAACCGCCGCCGTGTGCCTCGTCCAGTCTTGCGGCACGCTCCAGAAGTCTGGAATGAAGATAGAAAACATCTCCAGGGTATGCCTCACGTCCCGGCGGACGGCGGATCAGCAGGGAAAGTGCACGGTAGGCAACCGCATGCTTGCTCAGATCATCATAAATGATGAGAACGTCTTTTCCCTTATGCATAAAATACTCGCCCATTGCACATCCGGAATAAGGTGCAATGTACTGCAGCGGGCTTGCCTCAGAAGCAGTAGCCGCAACAACAATGGTGTAATCCATAGCGTCGTTTCTGCTAAGTGTTTCAACCATGGAAGATACGGTGGAACGCTTCTGTCCAATGGCAACGTAGATACAGATCACATCCTTGCCCTTCTGGTTGATGATGGTATCTGCTGCCAGAGTGGTCTTACCAGTCTGACGGTCACCGATGATCAGCTCACGCTGTCCTCTACCAATGGGAACCATGGAATCAATTGCCTTGATGCCTGTCTGCAGAGGCTGGTTTACGCCCTGTCTCTCACAGATGCCAGGAGCCGGGCTCTCAATTGCCCTGTACTCGCTTGTTGCTACAGGTCCTGCACCGTCAATCGGCTGTCCAAGGGCATTTACAACTCGCCCGATCATAGCCTCTCCAACCGGAACGGATACAACCTTTCCGGTGCGCTTTACGGTCTGACCTTCGCCAATACCGGAATCATCACCAAATAATACGATAGACACACTGTTCTCTTCCAGATTCTGTGCCATTCCGAAGCTGCCATCTTCGAACTCAAGGAGCTCGCCTGCCATACAGTTGATCAGGCCGCTTGCTCTGGCAATTCCATCGCCTACCATGAGAACTGTACCAGTCTCATTCTGTTTGATGGCGTTATCGTAATATTTGATCTGACTGCGGATGACTTTTGAAATTTCTTCAGGTTTAAGCTGCATTTTCTCTATCCATCCTTATACTATAAGCTCGTTTAATTTCCTGGAAAGACCATCCAGACGGCTCTTTACAGTTCCGTCCAGCTGTTTTCCCTCCAGCTCCACACGAAGACCGGCAAGCACTGTGGGGTCTGTCTTCTGGGTAAGAGTCACGGTCTTGCCGCTTAGCTTCTCCAGCTTGTCCTTCAGCGCCTTCATCTGCTCCTCTGTCAGGGCAACCGCACTGGTCACCACTGCAGTGGCAATGTTGTGGTCCACGTTATACCGCCGTGTAAATTCTTCGCAGCATCCTGCATACTCTCCAAGGATCCCGCGCTCACACAGCAGCTTCAGAAAATTCACAAGATACCGTTCTGCCTCCTGACCAAATGCAGTTTCCAGAAGCTTCGTCCGCTCCTCCTTGGGAATGGACGGCTCTGACAGCAGCCTTACATAGTCGGGATTCTCCCCGAAAAGCTGCCGGATGGTCTGCATCTGCTCCATCACAGTATCGGTGATCTTCTCTTCGGCAGCAAGGTCATACATGCTGCCGCCATATAATCTGGCAATCTGCGTCATGATGCCTCACCTACATTCGAAATAAACTCATCGATCAGTTTCGCGTGATCCTCTTCCTTGATCTCACGCTCGATCACCTTGCCGGCAATCTCCATTGCCATGCCGCCAATCTCATTCTTTACTTCATTGACAGCCTTGCGCTTCTCCTGGGCAATATCGCTCTCTGCCTTCTCCTTCATGGCCCGCGCCTCCTGGGCTGCGTTCTTAAGGATCTCCTCGCTCTGGAGTGAAGCTGTCTTCTGTGCCTCTGTCACAATGCTGCTTGCCTTCTCTTTGGCCTGCTGCATATTCTGCTCATACTCTGTCTTCATGGCGATTGCCTCTTCCTTGGCCTTCTGGGCATCCTGGATCTGGGCATCTGCCATTTCTCTTCTTTTTTGAAGCATTTCATTGACAGGCTTAAACAGAAATCTCTTCACCAGATACATCTGGATAAAAAGGTTGCAGATCTGTGCAACAAACGTCCACGGCACAATTCCTACAAGTTCCTGTACCTGCATCTTCTAACCTCCTGTGGTAATTACCATTCACATCCTATTATCCAAGGAATCTCATGAAGGTACCAGGTGCAACGAAGATCAGAAGCAGACCAGTTACGAAACCGTAAATACCTGTGGTCTCTGCGATAGCACATCCAAGAAGCATGGTAGATGTAACCTCACTTCTGCACTCAGGCTGACGTCCGATTGCTTCCAGAGCCTTCGCAACTGCGTTACCTTCTCCAATACCAGGTCCGATACCAGCGATCAGTGCAAGACCAGCACCAATTGCACAACCTGCCAGCGCGATACCTTTTGCCAATACTGTAAAATCCATAGTCAAATCCTCCTGTTATTTATGATTTCTCTTATTTTTGTTCTGCAAAAATCTTTGTCTTTCTGGCGGACATTATTCTTCTGCTGCATTGGCAATGTACATAACTGTCAGCATACAGAAAATAAATGCCTGCATGATTCCGGAAAACCAGTCAAAATAGACGGACAGGATGGCCGGAATACCAACATCCAGGAATGGAATCTTCGACAATACACTGCCTACAATACCTGGAATCAGTCCGAACAGCTTAGAGCTTGCCAGCGCTAACGCTGCGTAGATCAGACCGTTGATAACTACACCGGAAAGGATATTTCCGAAATGTCGGCATGCCATACTGATGGGCGTTGCAAGTTCGGAAAGAATATTAAACGGTGTCATAATCTTGATCGGGGTTGTAAAGCCCTTCAGATATCCGCCAAATCCGTTGGTCTTGATCTTCTGTGCCGTGATCATGGTAAATACCACAATTGCCCATGCGGCTTCTGTGGAAAGATCTGCCGTAGGGCTTCGAAGCCCGATCAGGCTGATCAGGTTGGATACCACGCTTGTAGCAAATAAAGCCGCCACAAAGGGAATCATGCAGCTGAATTTCTCGCCCATATTTCCGATTACAAACTTGTTGGCTGTCTCTACCAGAAGCTCGGCAACTGCCTGCCGTTTGGATATCTTTTCCACCTTCAGGTCATGGGTCAGCCAGATGCACAGTCCTGTGATCAGAAGCATGACCACCCAGCTTACCAACAGCGTTTCCGTGATCTGGAATTTCCCCAGTATGGGAATGTCAAAGGGGAACGTATAGAATATCCTGCCACCGGTTATTTCTATGTCCATGTACTCTCACCTCCTGTCATTTTTAAATTTGTAAAAATCTTTCTTATACAATTATCTGCGCTGCTTCATGCCTTCTGCTTACCGCCCAGGATTCCCACAGTCTTGATCACAATGTTTGGAAAAAGAAGGGGAAGAAGCCCGGCCACGAACTGAAAGCACGGAGCAGCAATTGCAAGAACTCCCCAGAGAAGCTGAAACATCATTCTCTGGCTGTAGCTTGTCTTCATCTTCATGGCAGCCTGCTTATCGTCTTCCATGGAAACCACCTTCTGTACGGTCATTCCCATCAGGAAAAAATTCAGCACTGCCACGATCCCGCCGATCAGTCCGGCCAAGATCACTGTATAATCAAACGGAATCTTCTGGGGCATAACTGCGTGTCCGATTCCAAATACAGCCCACATCAGAGCTACACAAATAAATGTACCAATGGCAACCTTCTTCGTCTCTTTCTTCACTGCGGGCTGCACATTTGCAAACATACTGCTCATATTAGTCTCCCTTCTAATGATGTCGGTTAAATGAAACTTTATTCTTCTTTTTCTCTTTTCTCTGATGGCTGGTTACGGACAGGTACAGCTTATATGCTACTGTAAAGGATCCTCCCAGACCAAAAAAGAAGCCGGGAAGAAATACCCATTCCCCGATTCCCAGATGGGCCGTCAGCCACCAGCAGATCAAAAGGCACAGAAGCAATGGAGTGATAAAGGACAGTCCAAACTGACTGAGCATTGTCAGATTCCTGATTATATCTCCCCACTTTTTCATAAAAACCTCCTGCTTAAAGTCTCATTTTATAGACAGATTTTAACACACTCCCGTGTGAATGGCAACTTTATTTGTGAAAATTGTTTAAAAATCAACTTGTATTTTTTGTCATATCGTCAATTTTTTCACACTTCAAAAAGTAACTATATGCTAGCAAATTTATTTGTTTTTGTCGCTATACAATCCTTCAGAATTGACTAAAATTCAGACAGACCCTGTGATTTTGTCTAAAATTTGTCAGAAATTTTTCTGCGGTGCTTCCGAATTTCTCCGGAAATATAAAAAAACTGCCTTGTAACAGCATTCCCATTCTCTGGTAAAATCATGCTATACAAAGCAGTTTCTCTTTCGTAAGTTCTGTGTTCTTATGTGAATTCTATATTTTGTCTGCGGCTCCTGTCAGTCAGGAATACAGATACGCGCTGTTGGCAGGATCGTCAATATTGGAGGCATCGATCCAGGCCGGATCAATGCGCAGGTTTCTGGTGATCTCCACGCTCTTATTCGGCGCTGTGGTCAAAAGTGCAGTCCAGATTGTCTGATAGCCGATTGCATATGGCTGCTGGGAGACAACGCCCACTTCCTTGCTGTTTCGGATGGCTTCCTGCTGCTTGGCTGTGGCATCTACGCCTACCATCACAACCGGATCCTGAGTTTCATCCTTCGGCATATCCAGATAAAGGTCGGAAATATCTGCATTGGTACAGAAAACGCCCTCCAGCTGCGGATTCTTTTCCAGCACTTCCTGCATAGCAGCAGTCATGTCGTCTACCTGATCCTGATATACAATCTCAACCACATCAATATCCGGATAGTTCTCCATATAGCTGGTAAAGCCTTCTACGCGCTCCTGGATGCTCTGAGTCTTCTCCTGTGCAGAAAATACCGCAACCTTGCCCATCTTGCCGATCGCCACTGCAAGCCTGTATGCAGCGATCTCGCCTACACGTTTATTATCGGTTCCGCGAAAAGCACGAACCATCTTGCTGTCACTTACGCTGGAATCAAATGCCACAACCGGGATTCCGTTCTCTTTGGCGGATTCAAGCTGTGCCTGAAGAGAATTGGTATCGCTTGCGGAAATACACAGCACATCTGGATTCTCGGCGATAACGGCATCCAGGGTATTCACCTGGCTGGACACATCCTTCTCATCACTGGCTCCTTCAAAGGTCATAGTGATCTGTTCATCTTTTCCAAAGCCGTATGCCTCATTTACATCCGCCACAGCCTGTTCCATTCCCTGTCTCACAAGGCTCCAGTAGGAACCGCTTGTACTCTTGCTTACCACCGCAATGCGGGCTCCCGGCTGAATTTCCACGGAGGCATCGATTTCGGGAATAACCGGGTCCTCTTCCTCCTGCGCTTCCTGTGACGTCTCTGCAGTCTGTATGTCTGCAACCAAAGGTTCTATTACTTTCTCAACTTCTTCTTTTTTACATCCGGTCAAAGTGCATAATACAGTCAGAAGAACAGCAGGTATCACTGCTACTTTTCTCATTTTGTCCACTCCTTATATCTCTGAAACATCTGTCTTTTTATAAAAGCAACTTAAATTGCCTGGTTAACCTTATTTTAATCTTGCTTTTACATTATACACGTTTTCCGTCTGCCGTCCATAGTTTTCTTTATTTTTTCATATTTTGAAGCCGTCAAATGCGGGAGACTGGGGTGTTGTCTGGAATTTCATCACCTTTCCGAATGCCGGATGGGTGAAGGTCAGGCTGGCTGCACATAGGGCCAGCCCCCCGGCTCCAATAGGGATTCCGGTGTCTGAGCCGTATTTGCGGTCCCCTGCCAGGGGCATTCCTGCATGCGCCATCTGCACCCGGATCTGGTGATGGCGTCCGGTGTCCAGGTGAATGCGCAGCAGCCATTTGGGCTTTCCGCTGATCTTATCCTGTGTTTCGTCCAGCACTTCGTAAGAAAGTCTGGCCTTTTTGGCACCGGGAGTACCAGGGGAAACTACGGAGGAGGTGTTGGTTTTTCCATCTTTTTTCAGATAGTCTTCCAAAATCTTTGGTTCATGCTTTTTTCCTGACCTGGTCTCATCTGAATCTGCTTCCGTGCTCCTTGCTGTCTCACTTTTTTCATATTCAGCAGGTCTTCCAAAGGTTACTGCCAGGTAGATTTTTTCCATTTTTCCAGCGGTAATCTGTGCGCTTAAATTCCTGGCTGCCTTAGGATTCCTGGCGAATACCAGAACGCCCTCCACCGGCTGATCCAGCCTGTGAACCACCGCCAGATAAGGAATCTGTCTCCCATTCCCGGCTGATGCCAGGTAATTCTTCAGGCCGCTTTCCAGATCCATCGCCCCAATCCTGGCATTCTGCACCGCAATCCCGGCAGGCTTGCGGCATACGATGATGTCTTTATCTTCAAAAAGAATGTATTTCTCTGCGTTTGCCTCCAGCACTTTATACGCTCCTCTTCTTAATACTTATGACATTTCTATTTTCCAGAGCCATAAATATTATGCAATTTTATAAATCGTAAAGTTATTGGCTTCTCCAACCTGTTCAAGTCCTGTGGTATCTTCCATATCCTGCAGGCTTAAAACATAGGTTACGCCAAGCTCTTTCAGCTTCTCTGCTGTTACTTCTACTTTCAGTACATCCGCTGCTCCAAGTCCCACCTTGGTTTCGTCACCGATCTCTACGCTCACATGTGCGTAGCGGTTCCAGTACTGATCCTGGTCACTGAGTCCCAAATCTTCCCAGAGCTTCTCATCCGGATAGGTTGCCACGGCATTTAATGTTTTCGCCCCCACAACGGTAGGAAGATTTTCATACATAAATGCGTCTCCGGTAACTACCCACATACCTTCTTCCTGGGAATTCAATTTCTCAATCTGCTGTACCACAGGAAGCTTATAAACGTTGTCAAGGCCGCTGCATACCGGATTGACAAGACCGCCGCCCACCAGGTTTACAGAAATCATAAGAACTGCAAACGCCATCTGGTATTCCTTTTTTTCAAAGTGAAGCAACAGCAGGGTAACTCCAATTACGGAAATCAAAATGATCACTTTAAATGCAGGCGTGATGGATGCTGTGTTTCCCCAGTATGACATGATGGCAGTCACAATTGCAACTGGAAGAAACAGCTTGAAATTTGCGGCTGTTTTTTCCGATGCTGCCAGGCTTCTGAGAAGCAGAATAATATTCAGGAGACCAATGGCATTATACAGACGATAAGATGCATGTCCAAGAAGAGACAGCTTTATAATAAGGTCCGGCATTCTGAACAGGAAAAACAGGATCAGAAATGCATTGAATACATTTAAAACGATCAGCCAGAGATCTTTCTTTTTGCTTTTCACTAACGCGATCAGAGAAAGAACCATGCCAAGTGGGAACAGACTGATGAAATCCGACTCTTCGCAAGGGTTGCCTGTATCTCCAAATGACCACAGCCAGGAACTCCAGCTCTTGAAGAGCCTGTCAAAATCGCCCATAGATCCGGCATAGGTACGGGCCCCCGGATATACGGTATTCATTTCTGCCGTAATTGTGTCCATAGAAGTACTGAAAATATAAACCATGCTCACAGCCAGCACCAGAATTCCGGCACCCCAAAGCAGTACATCCTGTTTCTTTATGTGGATCCGCTTTCGGTCCTCCAGGATCATGGCCAGCGCACATGCAAGGAAAACGAAAAACAGTGGGATCATCCACGCCGGATATAAGGTCATGATATAGCCGCCTGCACAGATCACCAGGCCCACAACCATAATGCATTTTCTTTTCAGGGAATCCGTGCGTACATAATAATAAAGAATGATCAGCGCCAGCTGTCCAAAGATCAGCATTTCTACCAGTTCGTTAATGGAAAACCACCACTGCACCACCGGTGCAAAGCTGATCATAAACGCGTATACAGTGGAAAGCATCCGCTTATCTTTTGTAAAAATACGGCCAAACTCAAAGGATACCAGAAAACAAATCACAAGTCTTGAAGACCAGTAAAATGCCAGTCCACGTTCTGCACCAAACAGGATATATCCCATAGAAAACGGGCGGAACAATGTAGTCAGGTTCAGCACCGGCTGACCATATACAATAAACATATCGGAAGGTGTATATCCCCACACATCTGAAAACCAGTGGAATCCTGATTTCACCTGTGACAGTGCCATCTCTGTAAACACTACATATTCATCTGTCCGAATGCTTCTGGAGATTCCCCATACTCTGGAAACGTCCCTTCCGGTCAAAAGTTCCCCAAGGACTCCAATGGAGGAACCATGCAGCTTCAAAATCGTACAAAAGGCAATTACGATTGCGCCGATCACCCAGCGGTAACGAAATGCCATTTCACAAAATCTGCCAAAATCCTGTGCTGCCAGAAACAGAAGAAAAATTCCTATAAAATACAGGAAGATCCGAAGGCCTGACAGATTCGCAAAGCTGTGCTTCAGATAGGTCAGCGTATGCGGGTTTAAGCAAAGTTCATCAAAAACGTAAGAATCCCCTTCTTGATCCCCGATGTCGACTCTCAGAGATTCCACTTCTCCATTGATCGCGGAAGTAACAAATCTCTGATTTTCATAATAAGAAAATTCCACACTCTTTTCTTCTGAGAATTCCTCGCCTGAAGCGGCATAATAAACACGGACATCCAACACAGAGGATGACAGACTCTTTAAGCCCAGCTGAAAGGAACTTACACTTTGGTTAATATCTTTAAAAATCAGCTGCGGGTCCTCCCCTGCAGCTGTTACTTTTCCATCTTTGATCTCACAGTTGACCAGTTCCGCATCTTTCATGGACAAAGTCAGCTGCTGGTTTGAATTCCCATGTGCACCCAAAAGTGAATGATAATCCAGGGTCATCATAAATTCTGCAAGAACAGCAAGTACTACTGCATACAAGATATATTTCAGCAGTGTCCTGCCATTTTTCATTGTTTCTTCTCTCATTTTCTTCTCCCCAGACTAGAGCGTGTTTGAAAAAGGCTTTCTGCAAGATGTGCGTCACAATTTGTGGGAGATTTTACCCGGATGAGGGCGTCGTAGCGGGCTACGACAACCGAATTCGGGTGAAATCTCCCGCAAAGTGAGGCGTGCAGATTGTGGGAATGATTTTTCAAACAGGCTCTAAATCGTGTCTGCAAAATCAATTTTTCTTTTCTGCCTCCAGTTTCCTTGCATAGCAGTCGTGCAGCTGCATTTCAAAATCCTGACGGTTCTTGCGGTACATGGTCTGCAGGATCAGGCCAGCAAAAAAGGACTGGATGGATGCCAGTGCCACAAAGCCACAGACGATCAGAGTTGGGAAATTCGGCACCATTCCTGTATCTGCGTATGTGATCCACACCGGAATGAAAAATCCAATGGCCAGCACCATAAGGATCGCAGCCACGGTTCCAAAGAACGCAAGAGGACGATAAGTCTGGAAAAGGCGCACAATAGTTCCGATTACTTTGATACCGTCTGAATAGGTATTCAGCTTGGACACACTTCCTTCCGGGCGGTCTCTGTAATCAATTACCACATTCTCCACAAACATGTTTTTGTCAATGGCATGAATGCTCATTTCTGTCTCAATCTCAAATCCCTTGGACAATACCGGGAATGTTTTTACAAACCGATAGCTGAACGCACGGTATCCGGTCATAATGTCCTTAATATCATTTTTGAAAAATGTATTGATTCCCCATCTTACAATGGAATTTCCAAAATTGTGAAATGGGCGTTTATTCTCCTCAAAATAGGTGGAGGAAAGGCGGTCTCCTACAACCATGTCCACATTTCTCTCCAGCACTTTATCTGCCATCTCTCTTGCAGATTCTGCCGGATAGGTATCATCTCCGTCTACCATAAGATAGCACTCTGCATCTACTTCCTGGAACATTCTTCGTATTACATTGCCTTTTCCCTGGTAATATTCATGACGGACAACTGCACCGGCTTTCGCTGCGATTTCGGCAGTTCCGTCTGTAGAATTGTTGTCATACACATAGATCACTGCTTCCGGCAGTACTCTCTTAAAATCTGTCACTACTTTTTCGATTGTTTTCCCCTCGTTATAACAGGGAACCAATACTGCTATTTTATCCATAACTTCTCCTGTAATTTAATTATAATTTTCCGTTTGGGTATGCGGTATTTTTCTTGTTAATTCTTAGTTATCTTACTATATCCGCTCCTGTTTCGCAAGCCGGAAATCCCCCACTTCTAAGTTTCCCTGCAAAATATCTTTATTTTTCCTTACAGACAAAAAGGTCGGTCATCACTTGTACTTGCGTTTCAAATGATGACCGACCTAAAACTCTTCAGTATTCAATGGTCTTTTCCTCGTTTTTCAAAATTAATTGTCAACGTGGTCTGTATTCAGTTGTTCTATATTCAGTTGCCTGTTTTTATTTAAAATATCTTCTCTTATTTCCTGCTCATAAACGATATGATTTTTATCATTCGGTTTATTTAGAAGTTTCATAGATTTAAATTATAATTTCACGGATTATAATTCGTTTCCAGAAATACCGGATATACTTCTCATGCTCTGAATCATTCTTATAAACAATTTCAAACTTAAATATGTTAAATCCAAAACCACTTACCGGTCCATTGCTCTCTTATAAAAGAAAAGTATGAGCGGAAGTTCCTGATGTATTTCTGATCAGAATATCGATTGTGATATTCTGCTAATGCAAAGCTTCGATTCATATTCTAATGGATCAATATGGATCTCAAGATATCGTTCTTATCTGTGATAAGGGTTATATCCTTCAGAAAATGTTTCTTTACACAAGTTCTGAATCTTTGTATTAGGGGTGGACAGTTGTTCAATATAAGTAATCGCTTCTATATTACCTTGGATACGGTTCTTAGTATCAACTTGATCAAGTGATATCTAAAAGATTGTTTACACGTTATTCGTATCAGGTCTTCTTGCAGGAAATGCGATTCCTGTCTCTCTTATATTGATGGGGTGAAATTCTATGTTCCCATTGGAATCACTAAGCTCCTTTCTGCTTGTATCTTATTTGCCTTCAGATCTTTGATTTAGATCTTTTTGTTTTTCTTTTGTTTTCTTTTGATGGTCTTATATTACCATGGCTTTCCACATTTGTCAATACTTTTTTAAATATTTTTAAATTAATTCTGTTTTATTTTTTATAATCGTTTTTATATCTGTTATTTGTTTTAATATTTATAATTATTCTGAATATTTATAAAAAGCATGTAACTGCAAAAGGGGGCAAAAAGGGCAGCTCTGTCACTGCTGTAACAGAACTGCCCATGGACCAGAAAGGAACCTAAATAAGGGTTCCTTCCCTGCGTTTTATTTTCTGTTGTAATTGATCAGACAGCCTTTGAGGATGATTTCTCTCTCATCATCTGTCAGCTCGCCAAGTGTTACGGTAAACGGAACCATCTTGTCTTCTTTTACGGTATATCCGGTAATGCTGTCTGCTTTCTCCTCAACTGCCTTGCGGATTCCCGGGAAGAACAGGTAGTCGCCGTTTGCAAATGGAAGATTGCCTGCCGGAATGAGGAATGGAAGCATGCCCCAGTTGATCAGGTTGGAACGGTAACGCTTGGTTGCATACTCATTGGCAATGTTTGCCCAACCGCCAAGTACCTTCTGGCAGGAAGCAGCCTGCTCACGGGCGGAACCATCTCCTGGCTTCACGGCAAAGATTGTACTTCCGATGCCCAGATTACCTTTACCTACCTGCGGATATTCTTTCTGTACTATCTCCATAACCGGTTTCAATTCCGGAAGTACATCCAGAGGACATTCTCCATTCTCTATAGCGTGCTCTGCTTTCTGAACCTCTTTGGCACGTCCTACATAAGCCGGGTCTTTTCTGGAAAGAGTGAACTCAGCAAGTCCCAGAGGATTGGAACGATAGGAGGATGTCTCACCGGAAGGAATCAGCTCATCTGTGGTAGTTACCGGATCATGAATCTCGGATACAACCTTCAGCACCAGATTCTCTGCAAGTGCAGGCATCTTCGGCCAGTCCTTGATGTTCGGTCCAAACTGAATCTCAACAGACGGATCAGCTACACCCTTGCTGTCAAATACGCGGTTTGCATAAATATTCTTATCGAAGAAATACTTCTGTCCTCTGTACTCGCCTGTGAAGTTCTCAGCAGAGGTCAAGAAGCCCTTGTTCGCTGCAGTGGCTGCAATGGAACGTGCATCCATAAGTGCAACGGAAGAAATCTGACCGTTCTGGATTTTGGAGCCTTCACGGTTCGGGAAGTTTCTTGTAGTGTGACGGATACTGAATGCATTATTTGCAGGAGTATCACCAGCGCCAAAGCAAGGTCCGCAGAATGCAGTTTTTACAACTGCACCTGTCTCAAGAAGATCTGCCAGAACACCGTTTTTAGCCAGCTCCATATAAATCGGTGTGCTTGCCGGATAAACACTTAAGGTGAATGCATCTGCACCGATGCTGGTGCCGCGGAGAATATCAGCTGCTGCACAGATATTCTCAAATCCGCCGCCTGCGCATCCTGCAATGATTCCCTGATCTACATAAAGCTTGCCGTCTATTACTTTATTTCTCAATGTGAACGGAACCTTACCGTCCAGGCTGATCTGTGCCTTCTTCTCAACATCTGCGAGAATATCGTCCAGATTTGCATTCAGTTCATCAATTGTATATGTATTGCTTGGATGGAACGGCATTGCGATCATTGGCTTGATCTCACTAAGGTCGATTTCCACGCAGCCATCATAATATGCAACATTGCCTGGCTTCAGCTCCTTATAGCCTTCTGCTCTGCCGTGGATCTCGTAGAATTCCTGAATCTTCTCATCAGTCTGCCAAATAGAGGAAAGACAGGTAGTCTCTGTAGTCATAACGTCCACGCCGATACGGAAATCTGCGCTTAAGCTTGCAACACCAGGTCCTACGAACTCCATAACTTTATTCTTCACATAGCCATTTCCAAAAACCTTGCCGATAATAGCAAGCGCAACGTCCTGCGGTCCAACCCCCGGGCGTGGTGTGCCTTTCAGATAAATGGCTACAACACCTGGCATGTTAATGTCATAGGTCTGGGAAAGAAGCTGCTTTACAAGCTCCGGTCCGCCCTCGCCCATGGCCATGGTTCCCAGTGCACCATAACGGGTATGGCTGTCTGAGCCAAGGATCATCTTACCGCACTCAGCGAGCATTTCACGGGCAAACTGATGGATAACAGCCTGATGAGGCGGAACATAAACACCGCCGTATTTCTTCGCACAGGTAAGACCAAACATATGGTCATCTTCATTAATAGTTCCGCCTACTGCGCAAAGAGAGTTATGACAGTTGGTGAGAACGTAAGGAACCGGGAAACGCTCCAGTCCGGAAGCTCGTGCAGTCTGGATGATTCCTACAAAGGTAATATCATGAGATGTCAGCTTGTCAAATTTAATCTGAAGCTTGTCCATATTACCTGAGGTATTATGGGCACTTAAAATGGAATACGCAATGGTATTTCTGGCTGCTTCTTCCTGGGAAACCGGAAGCTGTGCCTTGGCTGCAGGAATAATTTCCTGTCCATTATTAAGATACACGCCTGTATCATATAATTTCATAATAAAGCTCCTCCTAATGTGAATATGATTGATAGATGACGAATATTACCGTAATTATAGTAGATTTCTCACCAAGAATCAAGCACAAACACTTTAGTACGCTAAAAAGTATTTCTGCAGCTCTTACTTTCCGGTTGCAACTTGTGTAAATCAATGTTATGGTAATAACTATTAATTGCAAAACAAATAGGAGGTGTTCCACATGTTCCGCCTGTGGGGAAGAATCTGGAAAGATAACCATATGTTAAAAGACACTGTAATCTGTGATGACCGCCAGGAGACCAGGACACACAAGGTTTTTCACTGCCTGGAGCAGATCTGCTATGAGCTGGATCTTGGCAATCCCATCTGGCTTGACACCACTGTCCGGGATTTTAAGAAGCACAGCAAAGCACGGTTTTATCAGGATAATTTCATTGAGCAGATTGACTTCGATTACCTGGAAATCCAGGTGATTGAGGAGGATTAGATGCGGCAGGGGGATGGCAGATGTATGGTCTGCAATCCCCCTTTGGTTATGAATTTGTATTCTTTTTGTTTTTTGCCTGGCGTTTTCTTTCTTCGTAGAGACGGCGGCGTTCGTTGCGGGCTTTGGTTTTGGCGTCTATCAGTTCTTCATGCTTCACTATATCACTTATTTCAACTTTTACGCCCCATTGCTCTAACTGTGCCATTGTTTTCTTCTTCTCTTCATTATTTTTCCAACAAATACAAAAATCTGTTAAAAAGTGAAGATTAAAGTCAGGCATAAAATTATCTTTGGTAAGCTTCTTTCCTCTCCAATTCACAGTTCTAGCGGAAAAATATAGCGTATCAGTCCTATATTTTCTCGTTATATCATTATAAACCAGGTGAATCTCTTCCCATCTATACTCTTTTTTTATCCACAACCACTTAACAGTACATCCATCTGAGGTTAAATCAACAATTACAAATATTTCTATTATACCAAGTATCCCGACCAGTGAAATCAACACACATGAAATCATTCCAGTGATCCCCATTACCGGTTCTTCAGCTCTGTTTAAAAATGACCACGCAGCCATTCCAAGCCATGCAGTTGTATAAGCTACAAAGAGCACCAACGCCCCAATTTTAGATTTCATTCCTATATCCCCAGTGCTGATTTCGCAAGCTGATCAGCCATGTCGTTATATTTGTCATTGGAATGGCCTTTTACTTTCACGAAATGGATCTTTATTTTCTTAGAGGCAGCCTGGTAGAATGCCTGGTAGGTCTGGGTGCCAGATTTGTTGGCTTTCCAGGCGCCGGTGCACCATTTGGCAATGCCCTCGTAATCGTGGTAGATGGTGATTTCGGGAATGTTGTGATCCATGGCGTACTGCATGGCGGCCTCAGAGCCCTTGATTTCTCCTGCCACGTTGTGCATCAGCGCCAGTTCTTTGTCTGTCATTTTCTGGCAGAAGGTATGTTCTTCCCCGTCCTGGAGGATCACCATTCCGTAGGAAAACTCACCAGTGTCTGAGCGGTAGCTTCCGTCTACGTAAGCTATCACACCCCCTGATGAATTTTGGCTGGGCATTCTATTGCCAGCTGCAACACCGCAATTAGCAGACGCATTGCTTCTGACTGCATATTTCGTTCCAAACGCTCCACTGCCAACTGCTGCGTCTCCTTGTCTTCCAGCTGCACTTATCACATCTGACGCCCCACCACCTGCTGTATCACCTTTATTCCCGGGCGCTGCCTGCGCACTCTCACCGCCGACAAAGGCCTTCGCTTCCTCCATAGTCCCGAAACTCTTAAACTCCGCCCCGGAAAATCCGGTCACCTGCTTCTGGCACTCTGCCCAGGTTGCAAACACTCCTGTTTTTCTTCCTTTTCTCACTGCATAGTATTTCTTCGCCATGTAGCCTCCCTGATTCCAGCTTAAAATCGGTTACTGTTCATCTCGTGACCAGTAACCAAAACTTCTCACATCTTTTCCCCCATTATAACTGTCCCTTTCACTCTCTTCAAGAAGGAATCGCTGCATGTGTATTTTTCTCTTAATAAACCCGGTTTGTTGCATCCCCATTCTGGAAGCGCTGAATGTTTTTAACTACCTCATCTACTACGCGGAAGCGGGTTTCTTTGGCTGCCCAGGCAATGTGAGGGGTGATGATCAGCTTATTGCTGTCCTGGATTTTCAGAAGAGGATTCTCCGGGTCCATGGGCTCTTTGCAAAGCACATCCAGACCTGCTGCCCCAATGGAACCTTCTGTAAGAGCGGTATACAGATCTGCCTCATTGACAATTGCACCTCTTGCCAGGTTCAGAAAAATGGCAGTCTTCTTCATCTTGCGGAAATTTTCCAAGGTCATCAGATTCTCTGTATAAGCATTCAGTGGTGCATGTACAGACACAATATCAGACCGGGAAAGAAGCTCGTCCAGGCCTACCTGCTCATAGGTGGTATTGTATTTGCTTCCGGATGCGGAATAGCACAGAATATGGCATCCGAAGGCTTCCGCAATCTGCGCCACCTTCCTGCCGATGGCTCCAAGGCCAATGATTCCCCATGTTTTTCCATCCAGTTCAAAGAAATTCTGGGCAAAATGAGAGAAGCAGCTTCCTCTGGAGTACTCGCCGGATTTTACATAATTGTCATAATAATTCAGTTTCTCCAGCACATAGAAAAGCAGGGCAAAGGTGTGCTGCGCAACTCCGTTTGTGGAGTAGCCTGCAACATTGTATGCGGCGATTCCTCTTTTTTTCAGATAGTCACCGTCAAGGTTGTTAAAACCAGTGGCAGTCAGGCACACCAGCTTCAGGTTCTTCGCTTTCCCGATGGTCTCCTCACAGATTGGCACCTTATTGGCTACGATCACATCTGCATCCAGAGTCTTCGCTTCCATCTCATCTGCGGTTGTTGTGCGGTAAATTACCACTTCTCCAAGAGCTTCAAATGGAGTGAATACCATATCCTCGCCCAAGCTGTCTGCTTCCAGAATTACAATTTTCATCTCATTGTCCTCGCTTTCTTTTGTTTTGATCATATAATACTGCAATCGTTCCGATATCTAAACCAATTTGTAACGGAACAATCTTTGAATCTAACCTCTTAAAAAGGCGCAGGAATGTAACTCCTGCGCCTTTGCTGATTGCTATGCCATAAATTCCCGAATGATTTCTCTCATGATCTTCTCTTCCTCAGGTGTAAGCATTTTGCTGAAATGGCTGCCGGATGCGGCAGTCTGTTTAATGCTGCTTGTGATCCGGTCGATCACCTCTTCCTGGAGAACCGGATCTGTCTTCTTTCCTGCCGGAATTTCCTCTGCCCAGGTGCGCATCTGCTCCACATAATCTGCAAGGGTGTTTATCACCAGTTCTTCTTTGTAGGAAAAGTCCAGTGCCTGGCGCAAAAGCAAAAGCGCCACCGGAAGCGTGGCTCCCACATACAGATACGTAAGGGGCAATCCCTCCTCCAGCTTCAGAACTGTGGAAAAATAAACGGCAAGTCCAAGAAGCGCTATGGATATAAGCGCCGGATACCACACCAGACGGTTCATCCTATGCAAAAGCCTGTCCCTGGTTTTCCAAAGGTTTAGCCATTTCTCTTTCAGATTCACCTTGCCTGTGATGCCCCCATTTTTACTTCCTGCTTTCCTGCTTCCAGTACTTTTTAACATTCTTCTGTAGGTGAGGTTTGTTGCCAGCATTCCAATTGCTCCCACAGCCCCAATGGCTGCCATACTGTAGAGCAATATATGCAAGTCCATGATTTTTTCCAGCATAATGTCCTCCTTCACAGATAAGCTTTAAGAACATTATACCTCTATGTACATTTATGGGAAACATAATTCGTTCGTCAAATTCCTGCCAAAGCTGCGCTTTTTCCATGTCTGCTTTGCAAATCTGACGTTTTCCCACGAGATCTCTCATCGGCAGCTGCGGCGCTGGCCAAAATACTACATACCAAACTCAAGTCATTCCATATGGCTGCTGCTTATATTACAAATGTATATGCTTTACATCTCCTGCAGCTTCGCAACCACTTTCTCGAACTGCATAAAATGAGATGCCTTTACAAGGATCGTATCACCTGTTTTCACATAAGAATCCAGATGAGCCAGAAGGCTGTCTCTGTCCGGTTCTTCAATGACAGTAAGCTGCGGATTCTTTCTTGCTTCTTTTGCAATATTTGCAGAAAGAGCCCCGGTGCAGATGCACACATCAATTCCGCACTGCGCAGCATGCTCTCCAACCTCTGCATGAAGCTGCACTTCATTTTCACCAAGCTCACCCATATCTCCAAGAATTGCCACTCTTCTGCCGGCACCATCCTTCAGCACATCCAGGGATGCTTTCATAGACATAGGATTGGCATTGTAGCAGTCATCTACGATCAGGAAACGGTCGGTCTCGATCATATGGAATCTGCCGCTGATAGCCTCCAAGGTCTCAATTCCATGGCGGATCTGCTCCAGGGTAAGTCCATAGATTCTTCCCACTGCAGTAGCTGCCAGCGCATTGTACACCATGTGACGTCCCGGCATTGGAATATCGGTCACAAAGGACTCTCCTCCCACATGAATGCGGCAGGTCATACCTTTCAGGCCTCTGCTTACAATTTCGTCTGCATAAATATCTTTATCCGCTTCCATGCCGAAGAATACAGGCTTGATGCCCTCATATTCCTTAACTGTGCAAAGCTTGTCGTCATCACCGTTCAACACAATGTGACCATCTTTTTTCAGGTATTTGAAAATCTCGGTTTTTGCTTTCAGGACACCGTCTCTGTCGCCCAGATTTTCCAGATGGCAGGTACCGATGTTTGTGATCACGCAAGTATCCGGTCTTGCAATCTTTGCCAGACGGGTCATCTCACCGAAATCGCTGATTCCCATTTCCAGAACTGCGATCTCATCCTCATCACGAAGGCGGAAAACGGTCAGCGGAAGTCCTAGCTCGTTATTGAAATTTCCCTGGGTTTTCAGGGTACGGTATTTCTCCTTCAGAACGGACGCGATCACTTCCTTGGTGCTGGTCTTGCCAACACTTCCTGTGATTCCCACCACCGGGATTTGAAGCTGCTTCAGGTAAAACTCCGCAATGTCCTTCACTGCCTGAAGAGAAGATTCCACCTTAATGTATGGGAAATCTGCGTCTTCCAGAGTGCGCTCTGACAAAGTGGCAAGTGCCCCTGCTTCCATTACCTGAGGAATAAATTTATGCGCATCCACACGCTCTCCCACAATTGGAACAAAAAGAGATCCTGCTTCTATTTTTCTGCTGTCTGTTGTGATGGAGGAAACTTCCTGGTCCAGCTTGTCAGCCGGGCCGAAGTAAACGCCGCCGCAGACTTTGGTTATATTTTCAAGAGTCAGATTTTTCATTTTAAATTTTTCCTTACTTTATAGACTACAGTACCGGAGACAATTCCTGCCTCCGGTGCTTATGATTTTATTCGTATTTTTTCAGGGAAATACGGATCAGTTCCTCACAAAGTGTAGGATAATCCATTCCCAGTACCTTAGCTTCCTGGGGAATCAGGCTGGTTGGTGTCATGCCAGGAAGGGTATTTGCCTCAAGACAGTACATATCTCCGTTTTCTTTCATCATAAAATCCAGACGGCTGTAGCCTGTAAGCCCAAGTGCTCTGGCTGCCTTCACTGCATTTTCCTGCATCTTAGCGGTAAGCTCCGGAGAAATTTCTGCAGGACAGGTCTCAACTGTTGAACCGGCCTGATATTTATTCTTGTAATCATAAAAGCCCTGAAGAGGCGCAATCTCAATAACCGGGTAAGCCTTATCATCTACTACCGCAACTGAAAATTCGCGTCCTTTAATATACTCTTCTACAACAATGTCATCCTGGTACTGACTTGCATCCCCAAGAGCCTCCTCATATTCCTTCTGGTCATTTACAATATAAACGCCTACACTGGATCCGCCGCAGCTGGTCTTTACCACTACCGGGAAACTTAAGCCATGCTTTGCAATATCCTTCTCAAGAGCGTCTGTGGACATAGAGAAACCGCCTGGTGTCGGAACATTGTTCATCAGGAATACTTCTTTTGTAATGCGCTTATCCATTGCCATTGCGCTGCTGAGATATCCGGTTCCTGTGTAGCGGATTCCCATTAGGTCAAAGGCAGCCTGCACCTTGCCGTCCTCGCCGTTGGCGCCGTGAAGTCCCAGGAAAACAATGTCGCATGCCTCGCAGAGCTTCAGCACGTTTGGTCCGAAAAAGCTTCTGCGGGTTTTCTGCATCTCTTTGATCTGCGGGTTAAAACTCTTCATGTATTCTGCAGCTTTCTCCACATCATACTCAGCCGGGAACGGATTCTCCCAGTCTACATCCTCTACTCCGCAAAAAATATCTACCAGTATTGCTTCATGGCCTTTCTGGCGCAGTGCGCCACAGATTCCGGTACCGGAAACAATGGAAATCTCTCTTTCCGTACTGGTTCCTCCAGCCAAAACTACTATCTTCATGATTCTGCATCTCCTTGTCTGCGCTGTGCGCAATTTTGTTATGATCGTCCCCATTTATCTGCGGACTTCGATTTATTCGTATACAACCACCGGCATGCCCACTTCTATATTGGCATAAATGGCTGCTGCCTTATCATACGGAACATTGATGCATCCGTGGGAACCGTCCCACTGATACATATTCCCGCCAAACTCCGTGCGCCATGTGGCATCGTGGATTCCTACATTTCCTGCAAAAGGCATCCAGTAAGTCACATTTGTCTCATAATCCTCTCCCGTAAGCACGGCCGGGGATTCCTTGGCATCCAATGCGTAGCAGCCTTCCGGCGTAGCGCAGCCGTCAATATTGGGATTGCCGCTTACAATAGGGGTATCCACAATAGGGGTGCCTTTCATATAAAAAACAAGGCGCTGGTTTGTCAGATCTATCTCTACATAGGTAGAGCCAATATCATTGGTACCACGGCTGTAGCCTGAATACAGATAAACAGGCTCACGTACCTGGGTAACACCACTGTTTATAGCTTCGATCAGTGCCTTAACTTCAGCATCCTGATCAATTACCCAGCCGTAATCGCCGCCTTTGATTTCTACTTCACGATTGTCATAGGTCTGAAAAGTTCTTGTCTGACCCATGGTATCATAAATCAGCCCTAAATTGGAAACATACTGGCGCACAAGATTCTCGTCCAGGATCACATTTCCATCCTGATCATAGCCGAACCAGTTTTTGATCACGGTACGGTCTACTGTTTCTGTACGGTCAGCAAAATCATATGTAATGATGACATCACAGAGCTGATTCATTTTTTCACAATTAGCCTGAAGCTGTGTATCTGTACTGTATACAGAGGGCTTCAGGTAACAGCTTTCTTCTTCCAGATTTACAGAAGTCCAGCCACGCAGCATAGCACCTGCGATCACTTCTTCTGTTTTGGTACGATCCAGGGCATTTCCTGTTACTTCGGGAATAATCTCGAAGCAATCACCTGTATCCTGAATCTGTGCATCCACAGGCTGCACAATATTATCCGCCTGCATACACTTCAGATTATCTACTGTCTGAGACATCATCTCAGTATTATAACTAAGAGATTCTGATATATCATAATTTTTGTTCTGGTTAAAAGCCAGAAACCATGTAAAGCGTTCCTGATCCCGGATCAGTTTTCTGATAATTCCTGTAGAAACATAAGACAGGTCCACATCCTTTGCAGATATGGCTTCCTGTCCGTTCTTCATCGTCTCTACTGCAAGTACATAAGCTTTTACACGCTGATCCAGAAGGCTCTCTGTGTCCTCCCTGGTCATATAAGAGCAATTAAAACCATTTACCATTGAGCCAGGAAGGAAGTGGCTGGAAAAATAGTAAACACCATATCCGTAAGCTCCTGCTGTGAGAAGCAAAAGCAAAACCACCAGTGAGATTACGATTTTTCTTCCTGTGCCTGCTTTTTCCTTATTTTTTGACATAGCTTCCTCCCTGACTGAATAGATAGAAGATTTCATTCACGTGCCAGACCTTATGCAATCTGGCACTTTTACAGTCTATGCAAGGTTACACGCTAAAATCCTCGTATAACGCAAGGTTTACTATTAACCCAGAAGCTTCTCTACACTTACAAGCTTCACGCAAAGCACGAATACCTGTGCCGCTTTGCCCAGATCTTCCAGTGTAGGGAAAGACGGTGCAATACGGATATTAGAGTCTTTCGGATCTTTGCCGTATGGGTAGGTTGCACCTGCACCAGTAAGAACTACGCCTGCTTCTTTTGCTTTTGCAACGATTGCTTTTGCGCAGCCGTCTAAGGAATCAAAGGAAATGAAGTATCCGCCGTGAGGCTTTGTCCACTCACCGATTCCAAGTCCGCCAAGCTCTTTGTCCAGAGTATCCAGTACAAGCTCAAATTTCGGGCGGAGAATGTCTGCATGTTTTCTCATGTGTGCATGAAGTCCCTCAAGATCCTTAAAGAATCTCACGTGACGAAGCTGATTCAGCTTGTCATGTCCGATTGTCTGAATCTGCATATAGGTACGGAAATCATCCAGGTTTGCCTTAGAAGCTGCAACAGCTGCGATACCGGAGCCTGGGAAGCTTACCTTGGAAGTGGAGGTGAATTTGTAAACAAGGTCCGGATTTCCGGCTTTCACACACTCACCGAGAATCTCAACAAGGAAATCCTGATTGTCATCATAAAGATGGTGGATGCTGTATGCATTATCCCAGTAAATACGGAAATCAGGTGCAGCTGGTTTCAGTCTTGCAAAACGCTCTACAGTTTCCTTGGAATAGGTATAGCCCTGCGGGTTGGAATATTTCGGTACGCACCAGATTCCTTTGATTGCGTCATCTTCGCTTACCAGTTTCTCTACCATGTCCATATCCGGTCCCTCCGGAGTCATAGGTACGTTAATCATTTCAATTCCAAAGAACTCTGTAATCTTGAAATGACGATCATATCCTGGTACCGGACAGAGGAATTTCACCTTGTCAAGCTTGCACCACGGAGTATTCCCCATTACACCCTGAGTCATGGAACGTGCAATACTGTCGAACATAACATTCAGGCTTGAGTTTCCGTAAATGATAATGTGTTCCGGGTCTACCTCTGACATCTCTCCAAGAAGACGTTTTGCTTCCGGAATACCGTCGATTACACCATAGTTACGGCAATCAACTCCTGTTTCGCATTTCAGGTTAGAATCGCCTTTCAGAACATCCATCATTTCCATGGAAAGATCAAGCTGTGCATTACTTGGTTTTCCTCTTGACATATCAAGCGCAAGTCCCTGTGCTTTGATCTCTTCAAACTCTTTGTCCAGCTCTTTTTTCAGTGCCAGAAGCTCATCATGATTCATTTCGGTATATTTTTTCATAAATTCCTCCTTTGGCCAATGCCTGTTTGGTGTATCCTCCTCGTATATCCTGTCCATTTTAGTATGCTAAAGTGGCTGTTGTCAAGTGTTTTGACCGATTTTCATTACTTTCCCCATGTCTTCCCCAAAACCGCATATTTGCCATAACAGGCATGTTACTGGTTTCGGTACTGCTCCGGTGTAATTCCTTCCATTTTCTTGAATACACGAAAAAAATATTTTGCATTCTCATAACCCACAGCCTGCGCGATCTGGTAGGTCTTTTTATCTGTTTTTTTCAGCATTTCCTTGGCATGGCTGATTCGAACCTGATTTACATAATCCACAAAGCTGGTTCCGGTACGTGCTTTAAATGCGGAGCTTAGGTAACTGCGGTTCAGGCGAAACAAGGAGGCCACAAATTCCTGGGTCAGATCTTTTTCATAATGAAAATCCACATAATTTTTTATGTTCTCCAAAATGTCTTTTTCTGAGTAGAAACCGACACTTTCAAAAGCCATGGACATATTTCTGAAAAAGCGCTGAAAATATTCCTCCAACTCTGAAAAGCTGAATATAAAATTCAGATTCGTGATCAGATTCAGACTGGTGGCTGTGCTTTTGTGTATCTGCATATCTTTTGGAAGGGATTTTTTCAATGTCTCTGTAATTTCCAGACAGTAATCCTTGGCATCCTTTAAGCGGCATTTTTCATTCCTGGCAAAATAATGAAACAATTCCGGAAATACCGTTTCCATTTCATCTTTTTTTCCCGACTCAACCAGGAAAAGAAACAGTTCCAGCTTGGGCCACTCTAATACGCAGACATTTTCCTTATTTTCCGCATAAAATACATAATTGACTTTCTGTTCTAGGGTCATCTGGTTCATAGCCTCTGTAGTTTCCAGAAAGGCTTTGTGAAGCTCCCCAAGAGACTTGTGGACACCACTGATTCCATAGAAAGGATGCCCACTGATGCTTTTGAAAAAATCATCCAGCATATTCTTTATATCCATAATCTCTCTTTGCAGTACACTTTTTTCTTTTGGAAAAGCAAGGAGCAAAAAACACATATTTTCTGTATGATCTCTGGTAAACAAAACTGTCTGTACATCCAGATCCCGGGTTAAAAGAAATTCTGACAGTACCTTTTCATCCAGTTTTTCCTGCATAGTAACCGTCAGCAGCACATACTGGCTGCCATTTTGTATTTCTCTTGCTTTTTGTGAAGTGAGACCTGAAACATCCCTGTCTGTTCCAAACAATACATTTCTCAGAATCTGTCTGTCATACTCGTATTTCAGCTTTTCCTTTTCCGCCTCATCCAAAGTTATTTTTTCCTGCAGTGTTTCCCTGCTCTGCAGCAGTTCCACTGCTTTATCCACTGCACTGCACAAAACTTCCCTGCTGAATGGCTTCACAATATAGTCCAGGGTCTTGGCACGCAGGGCTTCCTTTGCGTAATCGAAGTCTTTGTAGCCACTAATCACAATAATGTATTTTTCCGGATACTGAGTGGAAAGGACCGGCAAGAGCTGGGTTCCATCCATGATCGGCATTTTCATATCTGTAATAACAAAATCAGGATCTTTTTCTTCGATTTGCTCCAGTGCAGCTTTTCCATTGGAAGCCTGTGCAACACATTGAATTCCCGGATAATTCTCCAGCTTTTTCAGAATTCCCCGTCGGATCAATGGCTCATCATCAATCACAACATATGTATACATATCATCCACTCCATTCCCTTTTACGCTTCCTCTTTTGTTTCTTCTGCCAGCTCCGGAATCTTAATCTGTACAATTGTGCCACATCCCTGCTCACTCTTAACAGAAAGACCATAATCTTCTCCATAATATAGCCTGATACGGGCATTGATGTTCTTAAGACCAATGCTTTCATTGGCATGCTGGCTTAGTTCCCCGAATTTCGGCTTCTCTTCCAGAAGCTTCTGAAGCTGTTCCAGAGTCTCTGACGCCATTCCTACACCATCATCTTTCACTGTAAAATATATAATTTTGTTTTCCTTCCTAGCAGATAAATAAATAGAACTTCCTGCATTACAATGAAGCAGACCATGATACAGGGCATTCTCCACCAGAGGCTGAAGAATCAGCTTCAGAATACGGCAAGAGTACAATTCTTCCGATACATCCATCTCAAAGCGAAATCCATTGTCAAAACGAATCTGCTGAATGGCAACAAAGTTCTTCACATGAGCCAATTCTTTCTCTAATGTCACCAGTGCCCCTTTGGTTTTGATGCTATAACGGAACATATCTCCAAGAGCCAGTGCCATAACGGAAATATCTTCTGCTTCTTCAATCTCTGCCAGACTGTTGATTGCTTCCAGAGTATTATAAAGGAAGTGGGCATTAATCTGAGATTCCAGTGCTTTCATCTGGGTGTCCATCAGGATCATTTTGTTTTCGTACTCGGATTTAATGTAGCGATTGTTTTCCTCCAGCATGGTCTGATATTGATTGTACAAGGTTCCAATCTCATCTGTACGATTCATATAAGGAGACTCCACAGCTCTGTTCTTTTCCCTGGGATGGGCCATAATATGACTCAGTGCCGTAATTGGTTCTGTGAGATATCTGGCAAGAAAATAAGCCAGCACAATAAACAAAATCAAAAATACCACCAGCGCAAAAAGCATTAAGGACAAGGTCACCCTGAAATCAGCTGCCAGCCCTGCTTTATCAAAAACTGCAGTCAGAGTCACACCCTCTCCTACAATTTCTTGATTGTATTCTATTTTGTGACTTTCCTTATTAGCTTCAGAAAAATTCTCCCAGTCAAGAGGATCGCTTTTATACAGAATTTCGTTCTCTCGTTTAATCACAAATTTCGTTGCTTCCGGCAGTACATTTACCGTATCCAGGGAAAAGATCTCCGGAGAACAGTTAATATATAGAACACCCAGGAAATCTCTGGAATACACATCATATACGCACATAGAAAAAGAAATGGAGGGAGTGTCATTCAGCAGATAATCCCGTTCCTTCACTCCGTCTACATAAATTTTGCCCTCCAGCTCCAGCGTCTTTTCATACCAGTCTTCTCCTACCGGATCATAATCGCTCCTTACATCCACACCATTTCCATAGCCTTGTCCCAACACTACCTTCGATGGAGTAAAGATAAAGATTCCATTGATATTTTCTGTAGAAAAGACAAAATTCTGAAAAATGTACTTCATTTTTTTGTTGGCTTCATAAATATCCTGGTCACCGTGTTCAGAATTCGGATCTGCAAATTTCCCAAGCTCCTGTAAAATAGTTTCTTCATTGGGCGAAGTATATTGTACCAGTTCCAGAATATGCTGCATACTGCCAAAAACAGAATCCGTTTCTTTCACAGCCTGCTCCATAATTTTGGAAGATGTATCTGTAATCTGTGAATTGGATAAATTGATATAGTGGTTATACGCAATATAGGAAAAAAGAAACAGCGGCACCACTGCCAGTGCGGAAAAGATAAGAAAAAAGCGATATTTCAATTTCATATGGAAATCCTCTTTTCGTTTCGAAGCTGTAGTTTACAAATCTTCAGACACTATTTATACTGTAAGATATGGGAACATCATACCATGTCTTCATCAAATTTGGTAGTGAAAGGATGCAATATGAAAAAAATCACTAATTTTATTCTCAGCGTTCTTCTCTCGGGCAGCCTGCTTCCGGCTTCCCTATTTTATACTGCACAGACCACCAGTGCTGCTTCTGATAAAACTACAAAGGAAAAAACAAAAATCACCTTCATGACAAGCGGAACCGGAAACTATGCGGATGTAAAAAAACAGTCTCTGGAGGCTCAGCTTTTGGATGCTTTTCCAGACATTGAGATTATTGTGGAGGCTTACCCGGAAGAGCAGTACTACAGCATTTTAAACACACGACTAAGCATGGGAGAAGGTCCGGATTTCTTTAATATACAGCCCAACTGGGCAGGCCCCAATGCAGTTCAGAAGCTAGCTCCTGCCGGATATCTGGAGCCACTGGATGATCTGGCTATTATTCAGAATGCAGACGAAGCTGATACGGAATCTGTTACATGGAATGGACACACCTACTCTCTTAACCGTTTTTCCATGATTCTATGCACTTATTATAATAAGACTATTTTTGAAAAGCTTGGGCTTTCCATTCCTCAAAACTGGGCAGAATTTCTGAATATATGTGAAAAGCTGAAAAACGCCGGAATCACACCTGTTATTTCCGGAAATAAAGATTCCTATGCCCTCCAATTCGGGCTTTACCAGATTGCTGCCAATCAGGTCTATTCAAAAAGCCCGGACTTTAATGCCCAGCTAGCTGACGGAACAGCTTCCTTTTCAGACCCTGGCACCTGGGATAAGGTCATTGACCAGTATCTCCTTCTTTATAAAAATAATTACGTGGAGGCTCATTCCCTTACAATGAGTTCTGCGGAAGCAATTAGGCGTTTTTGTACCGGAGAAGCTGCAATGCTTTTCAGCGGCAATTTTAATTACTCTACTTTATTAAACGCCTTAGGAGAAAACCTGGGAGCCTTTCCTCTTCCAGCCAACGATCAGGATCAGCCCCTTTGCACTGTTGTCTCCAAAGGCGGCGGAACCGCCATTTATTCAGGAAGTCAGCATATTGAATTATGTAAAAAAATCTTCGAAAAGCTTTATGAGCCTACAAATGACACGCTTTCCAGTGAAGATGAAATCTGGAAGGTTTTCCATGACCTGAAAGAGAAAGGACATTTCACTATAAACTGTAATCAGGGCTGGAAGGGCGATGTGGAATGGGCTTTGGAGGACGGCGTTTCCAGAAAAATTGGCGGAGCGGCAATTTCTGTGAACTATATCACTTCCATGATGCAAACAGCTTATGAAAATGGATAAAGATAAGAACCTAAAAATTGTATACCAAATAAAAATCAAAAAGAGACCCTTCGTTTATTATAATAAAATCATCAAACAAATAAACGGAGGGTCTTTATGAAAAAAAGGAATATTGTTCAAAAAGGCGTAACATTTGCTCTGACCGCAGCAATGGTTGGAAGCAGCTTTGTTTCTGCATTTCCAGTATTAGCTGCAGAGGATGATTCCAAGAGCATTGTAGCACTGACTACAGACGGCCTCACCAATCCACTTGGTGTAGACACCCTGACACCTGTTTTCACTTGGCAAATGGAATCCGGCAAAACCGGCGCAAGCCAGAGTGCTTACCAGATCACGGTAATGGATATGGACGGAAATACTGTGTGGGACAGCGGTGTGGTAGAAAGCGGCGAATCCACTAATATTAAATATAATGGAGAAGAACTTCAGCCCAAAACTGAATACCAGTGGAAGGTTGCTGTTACGGATGAGGACGGCAGCACATGGGAATCTGATGTAAATACATTCGAAACCTCTTTCCTTGATACTACCTATGATTCCTGGGGTGATGCGAAATGGATTGGCTCTTCCAAAAAGAATCTGGATGCAGCTGCTGCAAATCTCTTTGACATGCACGTAAACGTAACCATTCCTGAAGGAAGTACAAAAGCCTCTGTGATCTTAGGCGCAAACGATTTCCGCCTTCAGAATAAGGCAATGAACGTCTGGAATAAGGAAAATGAGAATTATTTCCGCTACGAGATTGACATCTCAGACCCGGAAAATCCAAAATTAAACATTTATGTAGTTGGTATGCCGGCTGCTGTCAACGAGCTGGATGAAAATGGCGAACCTGTCATGGTAGAAAGCTGGGGTGGACTTAAGCCTTCCATTATCAGCCAGGAGGAAGAAAATGCAGCAGATGAACCAGATGCTGTCGTAAATATCCCGGCAGAGGTATTCGAAGGAAAATCTTTAAACGATCCGATTTCCTTACGTCTGTGGACTAACCAGTGCAACCAGGTAAGTGCTTCCATGAACGATGTAGATGTAGATGCAGGACGCCAGCTGAATCCCCTTGGCGGTGATCACAACTCCAATACCTTCCCTAACCTGAATTCCATCGGTTTCGCTGTAAACGCAGGCGAGACAGCTTATTACAATGGGCTTGCAATTGATATGTTCGGTGACAATGATGATAATGTTGTTCTTTTTGATAAGACAACAGGTGCAACCTACAGCATTTTCGAAGGTCTTGACGGTGTAACCGTAGACTCTTCTGAAGATAAAATTACAGTAGAAGGCGGCGAGAACGGTACTCTGGTTTACGCAGATCCTTCTGATGGCGCATCCCCAATGGTAAGAACGCAGTTCTCTACCAATGACAAAGAAGTAGCAAGTGCACGAATGTATGTAAGTGCACAGGGTACTTATGAAATGTTTATCAATGGTGACAAGGTAGGCAATGGTCTCTTTAATCCGGGAAATGAAGAATATTCTACCTATATGCCATATCAGGTTTATGATGTAACGAATCTGCTTCAGACTGGCGACAACGCAATCGGTGTTCAGATGGGTCAGGGCTGGTGGAGCGGCGAGCTGAACTATACCACCGGTGACTACAACTACTATGGACCATATCAGGCAGTTATGGCCCGTATGGATATCACCTATACAGATGGAACTACAGATACTATCGTAACAAACGAAGATAACTGGACTGTTTCCACAGAAGGTCCTGTGAAATCAGAATCCCATTACAATGGTGAAAGATATGATGAACAAACTGCTGAGAAATATGAAGGCTGGACAACTGCTGACTACACAGAATCTGAGGACTGGGAAAAACCGGTTATACATGAGCCAAGAATGAATGACTTTAGCTTCGTAGTCCGCTACGACGAAGAAGCCTCTGTTGTAAAAGAACTGGATGTAAAAGAGGCCCTTGGAGAATCCAAGGAAGGCTCCGGATCTTACATCTATGATATGGGTGAGAATGTAATCGGTGTTCCGCATATCACCATCCCTGCTGACTATGTAGATCCAGGCAGCACAGTTACTGTTCGTTATGCAGAAATTCTTTATCCGGACCTTCCGGAGTATCAGGAAGACGGACTTGTAGGAACCATGATGGTAGAAAACCTTCGTGCGGCTCTTTGTACAGATTTCTTTATCGCCGGTGAAGGTGATCAGGAATTTGAGCCTCACTTCACCTTCCATGGCTACCGCTACATTGAGATCAGCGGACTGAAGAAGGAGCTTCCTGCTGAGAACATTAAGACAGAAGTAATCTCTTCTGTAAACATGACAGCTACCTACGACAGCTCCAATGAGAACGTAAACCGGCTGTTTAAAAACGTACAGAACTCCCAGACAAGCAACTTCCTTTCCCTGCCAACTGACTGCCCGCAGAGAAATGAACGTCTTGGATGGACTGGTGATGCACAGGTATTCTCCATGGCAGCATCTTACAACACAGATGTTTATAACTTCTACAGAAACTGGCTGAAATCTCTGCGCGCAGTTCAGCGTAAGGATGGTTCCCTTCCGGTATATGCTCCTACAGCAGAACCTCAGGAAGATGAATTTGGAGGACGCGGATTCTCCGGTGTTTCCTGGGATGCAGCCCTTACCGTGATTCCTTATAACATGTACATGCAGACTGGCAACCCGATCATCATCGAAGATAACTTAGACGCTATCGATCACTATCTTGACTACCTTGACAGCTATGATATGAGCGAAGAGTTTACACACCTTACCAGCAGAACCGGTATCCTTGCAGACTGGCTGTCTGTTGACTCCACCGATGCAGGCCTTATCAACAACGCCGTTTATGTATACCTGATCGGTCTTGCAAGAGACATGGCAGAGGTTGTTGGAAACACAGAGCTTCATGACAAGTATGCAGCTCAGTACGATCTTGCAAAAGAAGAGTGGAACGCTTGCTACGTAGAGGCAGATACCTGCAGACTTTATACCAAGACAACTACTGATGCTGATGGCAACCAGCTTGATGAGCCGGAAATTACATATTATGACACGGAAGCAGCTTATGCTACCCCTCTCCGTTATGGTGTATTCAACGAAGAAAACGAAGCAAAAGCAGTTGAAAACTATGTAGAAACCGTAAAAGCAGCAAACTACACTATTACATCCGGATTCTCCGGAACCCCGAACCTTGTTCCTGTACTGACCAAATATGGTTATGTCGATGATGCTTACAAGCTGTTCGAGCAGACAGATTACGCATCCTGGCTGTATCCGGTAACTCAGGGTGCAACCTCCATCTGGGAGCGTTGGAATTCCTACACTGTAGAGGGCGGCTTCAATGGAAACAACTCCATGAACTCCTTCAACCACTTCTCTCTTGGTGCAATCTCTGAGTGGATGATGTCCTATCAGCTTGGTATTACAAGAGAGGATGGGCAGGCTGGTTATAAGAGCTTTGTATTACAGCCTACAGTTGGCGGTACCTTCACATATGCAAACGGATCTTATGAGTCCAACTATGGAACCATCGAAAGTGGATGGACCGCAAAGGACGGTGCTATGGAAACCTATACAGCTACTGTTCCTGCAAACACAACTGCTACCCTTTATCTTCCAATCTCTGAAGAGCAGGCAAAGGCCACAACCGCTCCGGAAGGTGCAGCATTCGTAGAAATGACAGAACACAACGGAACCATCTGTGCAGTTTACACACTGGAGTCCGGAAGCTATGCGTTCACAATTGGTGCATAACAGCTATACGAAACAACTAACAGGCTGACAGCCTGAAATAACATGATCCCGCAGAGAGCATGAACAAAAATCATGGGCTTCTGCGGGATATTTATTATGCACGACAGTTTTTTATTTTCTCTCCCTGATTTCTTTTTCTGCTAAAAAAGTCTAACAAAATTGACGTGATTCGTGTTTTCTGCTATCATAAAAATGTTATAGATGCTTCACAACACAAAGCATCTGTGAATCATTAATAGAGAACAATCTAATGAATCAATAAATAAAGAATGAGGTAAACAGAATTATGTGGATTGCAAATGGCTGGAAAGAATATGAAGTAATTGATACTTCCTGCGGCGAGAAGCTGGAGCGATGGGGAAACTATCTCCTTGTGCGTCCGGACCCGCAGGTAATCTGGGATACCCCCAAGACAGAGCCGGGATGGCGCAAGATGAATGCACATTATCACCGCAGCTCCAAGGGCGGCGGCGAGTGGGAATTTTTTGATCTGCCCCAGCAGTGGGATCTCCATTACAAGGATCTGACCTTCCATCTGAAACCCTTTAGCTTCAAGCACACAGGACTTTTCCCGGAACAGGCCGTAAACTGGGACTGGTTCGGCGACAAAATTCGTAAAGCAGGAAGACCCATTAAGGTTCTGAACCTTTTTGCCTACACAGGTGGGGCCACTCTTGCGGCAGCTGCTGCCGGAGCTTCTGTCACGCATGTGGATGCTTCTAAGGGTATGGTCACATGGGCTAAGGAAAATGCCGCGGCAAGCGGTCTTGCTGACGCTCCTATCCGCTGGCTGGTGGATGACTGCGTGAAATTCGTCGAGCGTGAGATCCGCCGTGGAAATCATTATGATGCGATCATTATGGATCCGCCGTCTTATGGAAGAGGACCTAAGGGCGAAATCTGGAAAATTGAAGATGCTATTCATCCTCTTGTAAAGCTTTGCACCAAGATTCTTAGCGATGATCCTCTGTTTTTCCTGATCAACTCCTATACTACCGGATTGGCTCCGGCTGTCCTTACTTATATGCTGTCAACTGAAATGAAGAAATATAACGGACACGTAGATTCCCAGGAAATTGGTCTTCCGGTGAAGTCCAACGGACTGGTTCTGCCCTGCGGTGCTTCCGGACGCTGGGAAGCCAATGAATGATATCCCTGAATCTGCTCATGGCTGTTATTCCGTAATTTCATATTAAAATTAACCAAAAATCTCACGCTCTTTTTTCAGATATTTTCCATTGAATGTGATAATTTTTCGCATTATAATCACAGTAAAAAGGAGCGTGATTTTTATGTCCGAAAAGACAAATACAGACAGCAAACTTCCCTACACCTGCACCTCTGCTTATGACCGTGAAGCATGTAAGGGCTGCGTCTGTTCCACCTGCTATGAACAGGAATTCTGTGACAGGTGCAGCACCTGTGAAAAGCAGTCTAAGCGCAAAGAGCGCTGCAATGCTTACGAGGGAGCATACAACTACTAGAGTATGTCTGAGAGGTTCTAAAGAATGCCTAGATGGCTCTAAACTAAAATAAGTCTGAATACAGCTTTCCGAGATTTCGGATATGGTAACTGTACTCAGACTTATTTTTTCGGCCTTTCCAGATAGCCCTACACTATTTTACAGGGTTATCTGGCTAAGTTCTTAGTTTTTCTTATACAAAATTGGATTAACAGCCTGCCTTGGCAGCCTTTTCCTTCTGTCTCTCATCCCACAGCTGGTCGGCTTTTTCCTTCCAGCAGGCAGCGTACTTATCGCACTTGCCGCAAAGGTGCTCTGCACTTTCCGGTGACTGCAGGTCTGTAGATTTCGCGCCAGTCTCTTCTACCAGCTTGCGGAGGATTTCCGGGTTTTCCAGCATTGGACATGGACGCAGCATATTCTCATTGAACGGCTGATTGTCATGATATGCCTGGAAAATCGGACTCTTCAATGCATCAAGTAAGGAAGTATCCTTGATATTGCAGTTTGAATAATGAATAAATACACAAGGCTCCACATCACCATTTGCATTAATATGCAGGTAATGTCTTCCGCCTGCAATACATCCATGAACAAACTCTGCATCGTTCTGGAAATCCAGGGTGAAAATAGCCTTTGTGCTTCTGTACTGGCGGATTGCACGATACATTTTCTCACGCTGTTCTGGTGTAAGAAGAAGCTCCGGGGAAGCATCATTTCCAACCGGCATATAGTGGAAGAACCATGCAAATAATGCGCCGCAGTCAATCAGCTTATCGAAATATTCCTCACTGCTTACACTGTCTACATTCATTCCTGTATAGCAGGTTGAAACACCAAATGGAAGACCTCTGTCCTTGAGCAGCTTCATCGCATGCATAACCTTCTGGTAGATACCTTCTCCACGGCGTCCGTCATTGGCTTCCTCTGAACCCTCCAGACTAAATGCCGGAACAAAGTTTTTCACTCTTAAAATTTCATCACAGAATTCCTCATCAAAAAGTGTTCCGTTTGAGAAAGAAAGGAACTCACAGTCCGGGTGCATCTCGCAAAGCTTAATCAGATCCCTCTTGCGGACAGTTGGTTCACCACCTGTATAAATATACATGTAAACACCCAGCTCTTTCCCCTGGCGGATAATGGAATCAATTGTCTCCAGATCCAGGTTCAGCTTATGACCATACTCTGCTGCCCAGCATCCTGTGCAGTGAAGATTACATGCACTTGTTGGATCCAAAAGAATTGCCCACGGAACATTACAGTTATTTTCGGCTGCAACCTCTTCCTGTCTTGCACTTCCCTTTAAGCTGGCATTTACAATAAAGTTCTGAAAAAATGTTTTACGAACCCCAGGATCAAGCTGATACAGATTCATGATCAGCTTATACCAGTTGCTGTCTGTATCCTGAATCGCATTACGAATTGCATCCCTTTGACTCTTATACCAATCCTTTGGGGTAAATTTATCAACCAGCTCCATCAGCTTCGGAATGTTTGTCTCCGGATCCTTGTCCAGATATTCTAATGCTTTTGTTACTGCACCTTCCACAGCGGCCTGTTTTGCCTTGTCAATCAGTTTCATAATGCTCCTCCTTTGTTTAAGCTATGATACAAATCCCGTGAACATGTATTTTTCATGGAACCTATTTCCTTAAATTCTATGTAACGCGGCTGATTCTTTCGCCGCAGGTTACTTTCATGAAATTTCCTGGTATTCTTCCTCGCAGACTACATCGCCGTTTCCCCGGATTTTCACCGTATAGACAGCTACGCACAGCTTCAGGATACCTTCCAGCAGAAAACCGATTCCGGTAAAGATCACCGTCATCTTCGCGCCCCCTGCAGGATCAATGAGAAGAATCATTCCGAACACGCCAGTCACAACGGCAATGATCATAATTCCCCACCACAGTTTCAGCCCGAATTTTTTCGCTTCTACTGACATCTGGATACGAAGCAGCGCATCTGCCAGGAGCACTAACCCGAAGATTACAAAAATCAGGCGAAGAATGGATTCCCTTCTCACCAGAATCAGAATTCCGATGGCAATCATCAGAATCCCAAATCCCAGATCAAACTGAAAAGCCAGACAGTAGAAATCTCTGGAAAAATAGCCGATAATCTTAATGATCCCATCTGCAATAAACAGAATTCCTGCAAGCACGCAGATTATTTTCATCGCTTTTGTAGGGTTCACCATGAGAAAAATTCCAAGCGCGCAGAAAATAACTGCCATTACAATATAGCCATTCCTTGCTATTTTCAAAGTACCTGAAGAATTCATACAGATCCTCCTTTCTGTCTTCCTCTGCTTTTCATGCCCCTCATTATAATGAGAATTTTTCCCAAAAGAAACGGACAAAAAAAGAACTGTGTCTGAAATTCAGACACAATTCCCGATTTGTCTAATTGAGAATTTCACTCATTAGAGCGTGCCTCTCTAGAGCCTGTCAGATAATTTTCAGCTGGGCGGGCTTGGCTCCTGCTGCCTTCTCCAGGGTTTTCTCGAAGGTGTTGCCGTACAGCGCCCGGATCTTCCCTGCATATTCCGTAAGATCATAGGACATCCTGTGATCCATCCAGTCCAGCATGACCCCTGTCATCACACATTTATAAAAATGCATGAGAACCTTTACTTCTTCTTTCTCCAGAATTTCCGGATCAAAGTTATGCTCTGCGTACTGACTGACTATGTACTGGCACATTTTATCCAGGGCATTGGTAAAGTTCTGTCTCTGCAAAGAACCGTAAATATGAAGCATAGCCTTCCGGTTCTCCCCAATAAGGTTCACCAGCACCTCCAGACATTCCAGCACAGAATCTATTTCTACCGGCTGCTCAAATGCCTTATCTACTTCCCGCTTAAGCGCACATTCCACCACATCCGAAATATCCCGGAAATGGTAATAAAATGTATTACGGTTCACCCCGCAACGCTCTACAATATCCTTAACTGTAATCTTCCCCAGCGGCTTCTCATTGAGCAGTTCAAATAATGTTTTGATAATAACCTCTTTTGTAAAACTGGACATTTTCTCACCTGTCGCTAATTCGTTAAGTTATTATCACAGATTATGCCACAAACCTTTCAAAAAAGCAAGCGCGGCGGCTATTGAAATTTTTCAGAAATTGTGTTGCATTTGCTTCTGGTTTCCACTACACTCATAAAGTGGTCTGCCTCACAATTCCGGAGCATTTTTTCAAACATGTTCCCATGTGGGGCTTTTAATAAGAAATTCTTAAGATTTTACCCCTTTCATCTTAAAAATTATCTGGTAACTTATAAATCACAGGGGAGGTGAAAAAGAAAGTGGCAGCAATTCTTGTTTGTGATGACGATAAAGAGATCGTGGAGGCCATCAGCATCTATCTGGAACAGGAGGGACATCAGATTCTGAAAGCTTATGATGGTCAGCAGGCCCTTTCCATTCTGGAAAAAGAAAAGGTTGATCTGCTGATTATTGATGTTATGATGCCAAGGCTTGATGGAATCCGGGCTACCTTAAAAATCCGTGAAGAGCATGCTCTTCCTATTATTATTCTTTCTGCGAAATCTGAAGATGCGGATAAAATTCTTGGACTGAATGTCGGCGCAGATGATTATGTAACCAAGCCGTTTAGTCCCCTTGAGCTGATTGCCAGGGTACGTTCACAGCTTCGCAGGTATACCCAGCTCGGGGCAGCTGTTTCCATTGAGAGTCAGCATGTTTATACAACGGGCGGACTTATGGTGAATGATGACCGGAAGGAAGTGCAGGTGGATGGCGAGGTTGTGAAGCTTACGCCTATTGAGTATAATATTCTGCTTCTTCTCATTAAGAATCAGGGACGGGTATTTTCCATTAATCAGATTTATGAAAATATCTGGAATGAGGAGGCGATTGCGGCGGATAATACCATTGCGGTACATATTCGGCATATCCGGGAAAAGATTGAGATTAATCCGAAGGACCCGCGGTATTTGAAGGTTGTTTGGGGACTTGGGTATAAAGTAGAAAAGATTTAGTGGTTTCCCGGACGCGCTTGGACAGTTGGTATTCCACGCAGGTCGGGATAGTGCTATTAAGAAAGGGGTTTATAAAATATGAAGAAGAAAAAATGGTACCGCAGTGTGTCCATGAAGGGGAATCTGCTGGTTTTGCAGTATTTGCTGCTGGGGGCGTTTCTTTTCTGCGGGGTGATGTTTGTGTCACTGCAAATGCAGGGGCTTCGGGTTTCGGACTCGGGGAAGGAGTATGTAGATTCCCAGGCATTTGCTAATAAGTTTTATGGCGCTTCCATGGATGTAGCACATGCAATTTCGGGGACATTTGCTTATGGGGACTTTGAGGAAGATACTAATGAACAAACATCAACTTCCTTAACTCAAGGTGATAATTCTACAGGCGCTGCCGTGACTTCTGGGGCAGTTTCTGCAGACAGCCGCGTTGTAGATCTAAGTGAGGTGGCAGCGGATGAATCACTTTCCTTCACCAACACATCCGGACTTGCCTACTCTCTTTCTGATTTAAAAGAATGGGCACAGATTCCGGATTATGATTCTGAAAGTGCAGCCCCAATTGTAGTCTGCCACAAGGCTTCCGCTTCTGAGGAATCCTTCTCACTTCCTATGGAATATTATTACGCAGATGATTTCCTGAAAAAAATCAACGCAGGGGAATTTGCACTTTCTGTCTACGCGGATATTGATGATTCCGGGAATCAAACATGGTTTACCTACCAGGAACCAGATGAATTTGCAGAAGATGATACCAGTGACTACAAGAGATCCATTATCGAGAGTATCAAGACTGCCATCCGCTCTGGGGATCTGGATCCGGACTTTTTCTCCAATATCCAGGTGAAATCAAAAGACGGCGCTACCCTCTACGATCAGATTTATTCTTATCAGGGCTACTACCAGCTGACCGAGTACTTTGCCCCACAAGGTGCTGACAATCTTCTGGATGTGCTGAACTCCAATGCCAAATGGAATAACAGTATTGACGAAGCATTTGAAGATCTTTATACCATACTTTCCCAGCTTGGTGTTTACAATGATATGAAACAGGAACTGGACGCTTACGCACAGGGGCTGTCCAACATGAGCTACCTCTATATCAATGAGGATACAGGCAAAATACTTTCCAATAACAGCGACCTGGTGAAAGAACTGGATTACAAGAAATCCAGCGGAGTTTCCATTACAGCTTCTGGAACCCAGGCATCCACAGATTCAAAAAATATCAATTCTGCTGAATCCCAGAATTCCACAGCTTCCAAAAGCATTAGCTCCGCAATTGATTACTACCAAAATCTGCACGAGATTCTGGATTCCAGGGAAGAAGTTTCCTATATACTGATTCAGACTAAACCCGAAGAATTCACCAGCAATCTGAAGGGACTTGATATCCGTGACACCTTTCCTGGCAATGACATTACTGCAGACAGCTGGAAGGAATCGCTGCACAACGCTCTCCTTGAAGAAACTGGCAACTATATTTTTGCAGCTTATGTAAACCAGAAGCTGCCTGTCTCCGATGTCTTTTCTTCTGGAAAAACATTTTTTGATTCTTATTCCAGCTATACAAGGCCAGTATTTTGGATTGGAATTTTGTGCCTCCTGCTGTTTGTGGCTTCCTTTGTATTTCTTACCGCAATTGCAGGCAGAAAAAGTACAGACGAAGAACTGCATCTTTGCTTCTTTGACCGCTGGCCTACCGAGCTTGCTGCCGGACTTGTAGTAATTGCCTGGCTTTCGGTTATTGTCTTTGGCTTAACCCATCTGCCAATTGCAAGTTACCAGATTGCACGGCTGCAAAGTTCTCTGATCGATGCATACTTCCTTTTCAGACTGACGCTTTTCGGACTTTACACTTTATTCTGGTTCCAGATCGGCTATCTTAGCCTGGTGAGAAGAATCAAGGCAAAGCAGCTGTGGAAAAACAGCATCCTGAGACGGCTTCTTCTCCTGATCGTAAAAATCATCAAAAAAGCCGCTCACAAAATCCGCGTTCTGGCTGATTTCTACGCCAGAAATACAGCAGCCAGATTAAAGGTAACCTTCGCATTCCTGGTCTTTGTTTTCCTGAAATACTTCATCTGCGCAGTATTTCTTGACAGCGGTCTTTTGTTCTTTGGCTTCAGTTTCCTGGTGGATCTCCTGATTCTGGGATTGGGCATAACAAAGGCTTATCACCAGGAACAGATTCTGAAAGGTCTGAAGGAAATCTCCGGCGGAAATCTCCAGTACAAGATTCCTCTGGACAAACTGTCCGGTAATAACAAACGCATTGCCGAATACATCAACAACATCGGAAGCGGACTTGACGCAGCCGTAGAAAACAGTGTAAAAAATGAGCGTATGAAAACCGAACTGATCACCAACGTTTCCCATGACCTGAAAACCCCGCTGACCTCTATTATCAGCTACATTGATCTTCTCAAACGTGAGAATTTCACAGACCCTAAAGTACTGGAATATCTGGATATTCTGGAAGCAAAAGCAGCGCGCCTGAAAGTACTGACCGAGGATGTAGTAGAAGCTTCCAAAGCAAGCACCGGAAACCTAACTCTGAACATGACCAACCTGGATTTCGTAGAAATGCTTCATCAGGTGATCGGAGAATTTGAGGAACGGTTCGAGGAACATCATCTCACCATGATGGTATACTTCCCGGACGAGCCCTCTGTGATCTGCGCAGACGGACAGAGAATGTGGCGTGTGCTGGAAAACATTTTTGGCAACGTAACCAAGTACGCAATGGAAAAGACCAGAGTTTACGCCGAAGTGCAAAACGCCAGAAACCAGGTGATCTTTTCCCTGAAAAATATTTCCGCCCAGCCTCTTAACTTCGCAGCAGAGGAATTAACCGAGCGCTTCGTCCGCGGCGACGTAGCCCGAAACACGGAAGGCAGCGGCCTTGGCCTTAGCATTGCCAAAAGCCTTACGGAACTCCAGGGCGGCAAATTCCAGCTCTACCTGGACGGCGACCTTTTCAAAGTAACCATCACCTTCCAGGCCCAGACCCCCAGTCAACCCACTCCCTCCCTGCCCGAGCAGCCAGAACCGGAAGTAAGATAACATCTTAAAGCAATCAGAGCCGGAAATAAGATAACATCTTAAATATTAAAAAAGTCTCCCGCACATTCTAATAATAAGATGTGCAGGAGATTTTTTATTCCTCTTGTCGATAACCAGCGGTTTTGCAATGTATATTCATGTAGCAGGTCATTTCAGGAGCGCTTTTAACGGAAACGAGATCCACTGCCTACGAAGACTTAACATCGAAGGCTCTCCTGAGATGTTTAGTCGTAGTTGGCAGTTAGCTCGTTGGAGTGTTGCGACGACCTGCGGTGAATATACATTGTGAAAGCGCGTCCGGCTAGCGATAATCTCAATACTCCAGTCTCGGCATGTTCTTAAATTTCTCAAACTCCGCGTCCGTACATTTCACATAATGTGTTCCGCCAATATGGTGATAAGTACCTTCCCCATAATTGATTCCTGAAGTCTTATAATCATAAGTCTCCGCAACACGGTTCTTCTCCACAGCCGGGTTCGGGGACGGGATTGCGGAAAGAAGGCTTCTGGTATACAGATGCATTGGATTCTCGAAAATCTCCTCCGTAGTACCTGTCTCAAGCAAATGTCCCAGATGAAGAACTCCGATACGGTCTGAAATATATTTTACCATAGAAAGGTCATGGGCAATAAACAGATACGCAGTACCTGTCTCCTGCTGAATATCCTTCATCAGGTTTACCACCTGCGCCTGAATAGAAACATCCAGCGCAGAAATACACTCATCCGCAATAATCAGCTTCGGGTTCATGATCAGCGCACGGGCAATGCCGACACGCTGTCTCTGTCCGCCGGAAAACTGATGCGGGTATCTTGCCGCATGCTCCGGAGCAAGACCAACCTTTGCCAGAATGGCTTTGATCTTCTCCTCTCTCTCCTCTTTGCTCTTGTACATATGATGGATATCAAGACCCTCACCCAGAATATCCCGAACTTTTTTTCGGGGATTCAGAGATGCCATAGGGTCCTGGAAAATCATCTGCATCTGTGTTCTTAATGCCTTATTGGTTTCCTTGTTCATCTTGCCGCCGATATCCATACCGTTGAACTTAATGGTTCCTGCGGTGGGGTCATAAAGGCGGATGACACTTCTTCCGATGGTGGACTTTCCGGAACCGGACTCTCCAACCAGTCCATAGGTTTCCCCAGGATAAATTTTGAAGGAAACGTCTTCTACTGCATGTACGGTAAAGCTGCTGCTCACCTTAAAGTACTGTTTTAATCCATCCACAGTAAGGATCGGCTCAGCATTATAATTTACAGCCATGTTCCTCGGCCTCCTTCTTCATTCTTTCAATTCGGTTCTTTAACTCCACTGGCATTTCCACCTTCGGAGCTCTTGGATCAAGAAGCCAGGTTGCTGCGAAATGATCCTTTGTGATCTGAAACATCGGCGGCTCTAACTTGTCATCGATCTCCAGGGCGTAGCGGTTACGGGGTGCAAAAGCATCGCCAGGCTTTTCATGAAGCAGGTTTGGCGGGGATCCCGGAATGGTGTACAGTCTCTCATCGTCCGTATCCAGGTCCGGCATGGAGGAAAGAAGTCCCCAGGTATATGGATGGCGCGGATCGTAAAAGATCTCGTTGGTAGTTCCTCTTTCCACGATTTTTCCTGCGTACATAACGTTGATGAAATCTGCAACCTTGGCAACAACTCCAAGGTCATGTGTAATATAGATTACGGAAATTCCACGTTCCTTCTGAACCTTCTTGATCAGCTCAATGATCTTCGCCTGGATGGTAACGTCAAGAGCGGTAGTCGGCTCGTCGCAGATCAGAAGATCCGGGTTGCAGGACAGGGCAATGGCAATTACCACACGCTGTCTCATACCGCCGGAAAGCTGATGGGGATAATTCTTCATACGCTTCTCAGGCTCTTCGATTCCAACCTCTCTCAGAAGCTCTACTGCACGGTCCCATGCTTCCTTCTTCGGGGTTTTGAAATGCCAGCGCATACCTTCCATAATCTGTTTTCCGATGGTCATAGTCGGATCAAGGCTGGTCATAGGATCCTGGAATACCATGGCAATTCGCTTGCCGTTAATATGTCTGCGGATCCATTTTTTGTCTTTTGTCAGGATATCTACTGTTTCAGGAGTTCCGTCTGCATGATGATAGCTGAACTCGATGGTTCCTTTTTCTACCTTTGCATTGGATGCAAGGATTCCCATTGCAGCTTTCATGGTAACGGATTTACCGGAACCGGACTCACCTACGATGGCAACTGTCTCGCCTTTGTAAAGGTCAATGTTGATGCCTCGGATAGCGTGTACCGTTCCTGCTGTTGTGGAAAAGGTGATATCCAGGTCTTTGATATTAAGAATTCTTTCATCTGACATTGAAAATCACCTCACATTTCTTTTAATTTCGGATCAAGTGCCTCACGAAGGCCGTCAGCTACAAGGTTGAAGCTGAGCATCAGAAGTGCCATAACAATGATCGGCGGGATGATCTGATAGGGATGAGTGGTAAAGAAGTTAAATCCGTCGGAGATCAGAGATCCCAGGGAACACTGCGGTACCGGAATTCCAAGTCCTACGAAGCTTAAGAATGCCTCTGTGAAAATCGCGGTAGGAATGGAGAACATTACCTGTGTGATGATCGGTCCGATAATGTTCGGAAGTACTTCTTTGAAAATAATGAAGAAGCTGCCTGCACCAAGTGTTCTGGATGCAAGTACGAACTCCTGCTCTTTTAATTTCAGCATCTCTGCACGGGCAATACGGCTCATGCCGATCCACTCCGTGAGCATCAGGGCAATGACGATGGTCAAGATACCAGGTTTAAATACCAGAAGCATCAGGGTTACGATAACAAGTCTCGGAATACCGTTGGCAACCTCCAGGATACGCTGCATGACCATATCCACTCTTCCGCCAAAATAGCCGGAGATCAGACCATAACTCATACCAATGAGCATATCGATGATGGCTGCTGCGATTGCAATGATCAGGGAAACACGGGCTCCAGACCAGGTTCTTGTCCAGATGTCACGGCCTAAGTTGTCGCTTCCGAACCAGTAATAAACATCGGTAAGGCCTTTTTCTTCGTAATTGTTAATGGTTTTGGTTCCTTTTGAGGTATTGAAATTTTCGTTTCCATCGAAAATACCAAATTTCTCAAGAGCTTTTACACGGGGTGCACAGTTCTTTTCATTTAAGTTCTGGCCGGAATATGTATAGCCGTTCATACCCGGACCAATGGCTGCCATGATGGTAATGAGGATGATCAGAATCAGACCAACAATGGCGCTTGTTTTTCTTACGAAGCGGAGCAGGACATCTTTCCAGAAGCTCTGTGCCGCAAAGTTGGAATCAATGCCGATCTCTTCTGCATTGTTTTTCAGGCGGAAATCAGATTCTACAGGAACGTATGCTGCCTGAACATTTTCTGCTGCGGTGCTTTTTTCCATGATGTCAGTCTCCTTTCTTTGCAAGTCGGATTCTCGGGTCGATCACACCGTAGAGAATATCTACAACCAGCATAATTACAATATACATTGCGGAATAAATAAAGCTTAAGGCAATGACCACGTTGTAGTCATTGGACTGGATGGCATTTACCAGAAGGCTTCCTACTCCAGGGATTGCGAAGATTTTTTCTACTACCAGAGAACCAGTCATCAGGTCTACGATCAATGGAGCAAGAACGGTAATAATCGGGATCAGGGCATTTCGAAGTGCATGACGGAAAATCAGTGCGGATCCGGAAATACCTTTACTCTCTGCCAGAAGCATGTAGTCACTGCCCAGAACCTCCAGCATTTCGCTTCGGGTAAAACGTGCAATGGATGCCATAGTAAACATGGATAGCGCGATACTTGGCAGCACGCTGGACATGCCCGCATTGTTTGCCTTATACAGCATTGGGAACCACTGGAGACGGAAACCAAGGCTGTAGCTAAGACCAAGGGCAAATACGTAGGACGGCACCGACACACCGATAACCGATATGATGGTGGCCAGGGAATCCCATATGGTATTATGCTTCAAGGCCGCCAATAGTCCCAATAGCAGGCCCACAATGGCTCCAATGGTTACAGCAAGTCCTCCGATTCCAATAGAAATAGGAAGTCTTGTCTGGATCATCTGGGAAATCGGGGTGTTCTTGGAAATGTTGTAGCTGACGCCAAGGTCACCCTTTAACATATTCTTGGCATAATTTGCAAACTGGACAACTACGGGTTGATCCAGACCGTATTTTACGTACAGCGCGGCACGCTGGTCGTCATTTAACTTCTCATCATTGAACGGGGAACCTGGCATGAGCTGCATCAGGATAAACAGCACCAGCAGGATTACCAGCAGTGTAAAGAAGGAAGTTAAAACTCGTTTGAGCGTATATTTTTTCACGACAGTTCCTCCTTGGGTTCATTCGTTGCAATCCACAGAATAAACAGGTTGGTTCTTATTTGTTCTGCGGATGGCAACGGCATTATTACTTCAAAAGCCGCACCGGGTAAAACCCTAGTGCGGCTGAAGTTATTCAATTGATTACTTATTCAGATTTTACTGCATTTTTGTATACACGGTTCAGTGCGCATGGATGGAAGTCTACGCCAGTTACTGAGCTGGACATCATCTCTGCGTTTGCCTGTGTGTAAAGCGGGAAGATTACAGCGTCATCCATAACAAGTTTCTCTGCGTCATACATTCTAGCCCAACGTCCTTCAGCGTCTGTGCAAAGGTCACCAGTTGTGCACTCTGCGATGATGGAGTCATACTCTTCGCTGCTCCACAGACCATAGTTGTTGGAGTTGTCTGTAATCCACATTCCAAGGTAAGTCATTGGGTCTGCATAGTCTGGTCCCCAACGGGTAAGCGCTACTTCGTAGGTTCCGTTCTGCATATCCTCAACACGCTGTTTCTTAGGCTCTACTGTAAGGTTTACAGTTAATCCTGGAAGAGCTGTCTCCCACTGCTCTTTCAGAACCTGTGCAACCTTTTGAGGTGCATCATCAGCGTCAACGATCATATCAAGCTCAACCTCTGTCTCGCCAAGTTCCTCAAGACCTTTTGCCCAGTAATCAGCAGCTTTCTCTGCGTCATATGTGCAAACATCGGAGAATTTCTCCTGATCTTCAGAGAAGTCAGATCCGTCTGGACCTGCAGCAAACTGCATAGGTACTGCTGTGTAAGTCGGAAGGGAACCATCTTTCAGAACGTCTGTTGTGATGGATTCACGATCGATTGCCATTGTCATAGCAAGACGGATATTTAAGTTCGCAAGCTCTGGAACAGCTGAGATGTTAGGGCTTACATACCAAAGATATCCAGCACCGATTGTCATGAACTCAGGATCATCTTCAACCTGGTCAACCTGCTCACCGTTTACAAGTGTAAGATCAAGGTCGCCTGTCTGATAGCTCATAAGAGCCTGCTGGGAATCCTGAATTACCTGATAGTTAAGTCCCGGAAGGGAAATGTTGTCTGCATCATAGTAGTCAGCGTTCTTTGTGAGGTGAATCTCTGTTGCAGCTGGCTCATAGGTATCAAGTACGAATGCACCGTTGGAAAGTGTTGTCTCCGGGCTTGTACCAAAAGTATCTGCGCAGGATTCAAAGAATGCTTCGTTTACAGGATAGAATGTTGGGAAATACATCAGTGACAGGAAATAGGATACCGGAACGTTCAGCTTAACTTCCAGTGTCTTGTCGTCAACTGCTGTAACACCAAGCTCAGATTTGTCTTTCTCACCAGCGATGATCTCTGCTGCATTCTCAACCTGGCCAATGTCGCTTAACATGTAAGCATACTCGGAAGCTACATCCGGGTCTACTGCTCTCTGCCATCCGAATACGAAATCGGATGCGGTTACAGGATCACCGTTGCTCCACTGTGCGTCGTCACGAAGATGGAAAGTATAGGTAAGTCCATCATCTGATAAATCATAGCTCTCTGCAATGGCCGGAACTGCCTGTCCGTCTGAGTCCATCTGCATAAGACCATCGGTATAGTCTGCGATTACCTCAAAGGATGTTCCATCAGTAGCCTGCTGTGGGTCAAGGGACTGTACCGGAGTTTCCAGCATAACATTCAGGTCAGATGTGCTTTCTTCTGCTGCAAAAGCTACGGTGCCAGTGCTCATGAGACCTACTGTCATTGCGGAAGCTGTCAAAAGGGAAATTACTGCTTTTGACTTTTTCATAATCATTTCCTCCTCTTCTCGAAAATAGATATAAGATTGTTTAATTATACGTCTTATATCTGCTTTTCGTATAATAGCACATCACCGCTGTAAAGTAAAGAACTTTTTGTCTAAATTGTGAACTTTTTTCTGTACAATGTGGGCATGTGTGTTTGTGAGGCGGACTTTTGGGGGATTGTGTCCGTGATGACGGACTGGAGGGGAGTTTTGTTGGGGGAGTTGATTATTTGAAAATGAGGGGTTTAGTTAATCAAAACAGACGATTTCCCCCATGTGTGCCGGGACAAACAATGGGGGAAATCTGGTTGTTGAAAATATGCTGCTTTGTGGAAATTAATGTGTTGCTTCGCTGAAACTAAGTTTTAGTTTATTAGATTACGTAGTCGTCTGCGCTGGCGGCTTGCCAGTCAAGGAGGTCTCCTAATGTAATATTGTCTACTACTTCGTTGATGGCGTCGTCAATCTTCTTCCAGAGAATACGTGTTACGCAGGCGTCGCCTTTCTCGCAGCCGGCTCCGTCTGGGGCTACGCAGTCTACAGGAGAGAGGCACCCTTCGGTAAGGCGAAGGATCATTCCTACGGTGTACTCCTCCGGTCTGCGCTGCAGGGAATAGCCGCCCTGAGGGCCGCGGACACTTTTCACATAGCCAGCCTTATTTAATACGGAAATGATCTGCTCCAGATATTTCTCGGAAATCTCCTGTCTGCGCGCTACATCCTTCAGCCTGATCGGTTCCCCATTATCATTGGTAGCCAGGTCAAGCATTAACTTTATTGCATATCTACCCTTTGTGGATATTCTCATTTCAATTCCTCCTGCTCTGTGATCCTGCCTGTGCCAGCGGCAGAATCCATCTACAGAAGATTATACCTTTTAATTCCTATTATTTCAATAGGAAATTACCTTTTATTCGTATCCGCCAAATGGGGCATCCCCTTCAATGTTGTACAGGATATAGCTGGTAAGAAGATCTGGATCATTGCTGCTGTATTCTACACCGCTCCAACCTTCTGGAACCTGCAGAGGAAGTTCTGAGGACTGGACTTCCGGGACATACAGATAAAATTCGGATCCAGGGACCAAACCGTATGGTTCTGAATAAACTTTCAGACAGTCATCTATAATTTCCTGGGTTCCAGATTCCTGTTCCAGCTGAAGATCTGTCAGCTGCATGGAGTATACGTGGTCGTTAAGTTTCTTTATCTCTGTAAACTTCCCGGTAAAATCACTGCAGTACATGGTGTAGCTGTAGCCTTCGCCTGCTGTCACATCGCTGTCTGAGAAAGAACCGCTGAAGCTTCCGTCCTGATTCAGATTCAGCATTGTGCTCCATGCACCTACACCGCTGGCGAAAACAAAATTTGAGGGAGTTCCCTCTGGAAGTGTATCTACTGCAGTCCACTGTTCCTTTGCTACTGTTTTCAGATAATCCAGTACGCCTGCAATAGTCATACTCTGCGCACCAGCTGCCGCCCGTACAGACAGACCGGTTTTTAACGTGAAATTCTTCTCACTGCCTGGGGTTCCTTCGTAAACTACAGGAACTGCAATGTCACCAAATGTCTTAATTGCCAGGATATCCGTGTTTCCATCCTCATTGTAGTCTACAAAGCTGATGGCATCTAACTTGGTAAAGCCATAGCTGAGCACTGGAGGCGTCACCAAACTGTCCAAGGTTTCCACAGGTTCTTCATTCTGGATGATTTTGAAAATTACATCTTTTTCTCCGTCAGCCGGAGCATAGGATGCAAACCATACATCTCCAGTGTATTCGGAAAGCTGGGTCTGGAAGGTCTGATCTTCAATAATGCCATTGCGCCAGTTGGGGGCTCCACAGGAAATGACGTCTGCATTTGAAAGATCATTTTCCTGATTCTGGTCTGCTGCATTTTCGGTCTGCACAGACAAGACTTCCGTATCTTCAGCCAGTACTGGCTGAGCGGCTGTCAATGTTAAAATGCCTGCTATTGCTATAAAAATTGGGGCTGGGAGTTTCTTCATGGAAATACTCCTTTCTTATGAAAATAAGTCTGTAATGGGAATTATAAGAACTTCTTTTTTCTACTATATTAAATTGGGCATTATTAATTGTAACCTTTATTTTTCTCTGGACCGTGTTTGAAAAAAGGAATTCTGCAAAATATGCGGCATAATTGATATAGAAAGGATGATTTGATTTTTAAGAATTTGGACAATAAAAAACGATAACCAATCGGCTACCGTTTCATTTACTGTACCTTCAAAACTACATACATGTTACATCCTCTTTGGAATCTTTTGAATCATTTCTCAACCTTGCGAATAAATCGGAAGTTCCATCTCACTTCGTTCGATGGAACGACCTTCGTGCTTAGCACTCAGGTCAAGCCCTCACCCTATTAGTAGCAGTCAGCTCCGTGCGTTGCCGCACTTCCACCCCTGCCCTATCTACCTCGTCGTCTTCAAGGGGGTTTACTTCTTTCGAATGGGACATCTCATCTTGAGGGGGGCTTCACGCTTAGATGCCTTCAGCGTTTATCCCTTCCG